>Ga0208243_1000092_pt1 | contig 86994 bp, 76 predicted proteins | sample Subbio2Aug_QV12A_FD_184826 | JGI IMG/M metagenome (GOLD analysis project Ga0208243, IMG submission 184826) | Serpentinite rock and fluid subsurface biosphere microbial communities from McLaughlin Reserve, California, USA - CR12Aug_QV12A (SPAdes) | ecosystem: Environmental > Terrestrial > Deep... | reverse complement strand
GTTGTGGTAGCTTGGTTGTTCAATGCCGGAGACCAGGTACCAACAATACCATTTAACGAAGTCGTTGGCAAGGCAGATAAACTTGCCCCTGGACAAATGTCGGCAACTGAGTTAAAGGTTGGGGTGACTAGTGGTGTAATAGTAATTTCAAACTGACTTTCATTGGTACAACCATTTGCAGAATTAAAAATATAAATTATTTGAGAAGAATTAATAACATCTCCAGCATTTAGCATAGTTCCTAATCCTCCTGATTGGGTATAATAATTTCCATGAGTTAAAGATGGTAAAGTGAAAGTATTACAAACAGTCGTATTAGAGAGAGTATCTACTAATGTTGGATTATAGGTTACAGTAAAATTATCCTCAAATTCGCATAATTCAAAGGTGCTTTGAATGGATCCATATACATAAATAGTTTGAGTTGAGGAAATATTTGTTCCTACTGGGATTAATGTTCCTGAACCATTTGGACCTCCTGGAGCTGTATAATATTCTCCAAAAGATAATGTAGGTAATTCATAAAAATCACAAACAGTAACATCAGAAGGCACATTTAATGTTGGATTTTGTACATTTAATAGAATATCATTTTCAATAACGGTTTGTGTACCATCACAAGAGGTATATACTGCTTGAGCTGTCATAACTGTAGTTTGTTCAACACAAACATTAATAGATGTATTGTTACTAAAAAACTGTCCATCCTTTAACCAAGAAAACACAACGTTAGAACCTTGGTTAGGAGTAAATCTCCAAGCTTCATTGTTAGCAGACCAGTTTCCAACGTTTCTTCCTGGTGGTACATATGCAACATTACCTGCTGCATTTAGTAGTCCTACTACTCCTCTTCCATTTTGCCAAGTATTACATGGAGTTCTTTTTAAGATGTAAATATCAATTACGTTGGAAGTTTCATATAATACAATTTGACTAGTTTGCATTCCTACACTCACTCCACAACTAAATTGTGCAACTTCATTAAAATTTGCAATAAATACTCTACATGGGGCAGTACCTAAAAATTGGTAGTTGATATCGTTTAATGCACCAGGACCATTAACAGCAGGATTGGTATCTTGAAATACACCAAAAACTGCATTTTTAATAGGAAAGTTGGTGTTTGGTAGTGGAGCATCCGGAATACTCCAAGGACAAAATCCATTTGGTTGATGATTTGCAATACCATTGTTAAATGTTACAACACCATTGGAACCAACTAAAACATTATTATATGATTGTCCGAAAAAACAGAAAGGGAATGAAATTGGTTGCAAAGGCGACCACAAATCATCGGTAGTTACATTTAATGCTGTTCCTCCAGTAAATGGGAAAGGTGGACTAAATGGAATTGCAGATATATCATAGGTATTGGTAACTCCTGTTTCTAAATATGAAGCTGTAATTGGAACACATGTTTCACCCGGACACAAATCTAGCTGTCCAGGAGTTGTTGTATTGATGTCAACTGTTACTCCAGCACATGCTGGCAAATTAGATAAAATAAATAAACTTTGAGGCCCAGACCACAAACTTATATCATTCGGGCTACATAAAGATCTTACATAAAACTCATAAAATCCAGGTGTAATTCCGGTAATAGTAAATGGATTGCTATTAGCAATATAACTAGTACCAGAAGAAATTGGTTCACCTGCTTCCACTATAACTACTTCCCATTGTGTAGCAGCACCAACTTCTGTCCATTGCACAGTAGCAGAATCGTTATTTGCAACTACAGGTGTAAGATTAATGGGTTGTGGACAGGTGGGAAGGGTTAATCCAGTTGCTGGACCAGCCCATACGCTTTGCGTATTCACACCACTACAAATTGTTCTTACATAAAAATCATAATTCGTTGATGCTAATAATCCTCCCAATACAAATGGAGTATTAGTAGCAGGTGTACCAGAAACACTTGAACCTGGGGCAGGAGAGCCAGCTGGTACAGCAATCACCTCCCACGAAACACCTCCGTTTGGTGTCCATGAGATTGTTGCTGAAAATGTCCCCATTTGATTTACGGTAACACCTGTTGGAGGCAAACAAGCTGGATTTGAACAATCTACCATTGCGGTATAAATTACATTTCCAACTTGTGTAGCAGAGTTGGTATTCATGTTATAAAGCACCTGGTTAAAAGGGTTTATTACTTGAACTCTAACATTAGCAGGTGTATTTCCTCCTGTTATCCAAAAAAGCTCAAAAGGAATTCCGTTACAAAGAGGTACACTGATGTTTACAGGGCCTGCACCTGTAGTAAAAGTAGGGCCTAAAGTTGCTACAACAATTCCGTTTTGTCTGACTTGCATTACTGCTCCATTCCACCCTAATGAAGCAGCACTTGATAACCTAAAAGTATAATTACATTGGTTTATAGGCAAACAAATAACAGTATTAAAGGTAGTTGCTGCAGACCAAGGACTATTTCCGTTGATACATACTGCTCTGATATATACATTATAAATAGTTCCGCTGTTTAACCCTGTAGCATTAAAGGTAGTATTACTCACAATTGTACCAGTAGCACCGGGTAATGGAGCTGGTAAATTTGCCGGTTGTACAATTACTTCCCATTGCGTTTCTACTCCTTGTGACGTCCAATTAATAGTAGCACTATCAAGTGTAATTCCAGTTACTGTAATATTATTTGGTGTTAAACACTGAGCGGTTACACAATCAACAGTTCCGTTATATAATACAGTTCCTGGTGCTCCTGAACCCGGTGCTTTGGTGTAAATGGTTTGAATAATTGGAGAGTTTTTAATAATTGAAACACCCACAACATTAGGATTAGTTCCTCCTTCTAACCAAAACAAATCAAAAGGTAAATTGTTACACAATGTAACGGTTACATCAGAAGGGCCAATTCCTGTAGTAAAAGTAGTTCCAATGGTAGTAATAACCACACCATTTTGTCGAATTTGCATCCTTGAGCCTTGCCATCCACCACCCGTACTTGTCATTCTAAAAGTGTAAGTACATTGATCAACAGTGTCACAAAATGGAGTTGTGAACTGAAATGGTCCTGCCCATAAACTGTAATTTCCATTTCCACAATCATTTCTTACCCAAAACTGATAAGCTGTACCAGCAGTAAGTCCGTTTGCGTTAAATGTATTGCTTGTAACCGGGGTGCCATTTCCACTAGGAATGGGATCACCAAAAGGTTGAACAGCAACTTCCCATGCAGATGCAGACCCATTTATATTCCATGTTAATTGTGCAGATGATTGAGTTATGTTATTTGCATTTAAATTTGTTGGAGGGGGTGTGCAGCTAAACGGCTGTATAACAAGATTATAAGAAACATTAGGTGCACTTGCAGAAGTTGAGATAACAACAATGTAAGTTTGACCTGCAATTGCATTAAAATTAAAACTTCTTATACCTGAACCCGTGTTAGCTGCACCACCTACGCAACTAATCCCAACATTTGCACAGCTATTGTAAACGAAAATTCCAGAATGGTTTCCGTTAGGTGTCATTTGCACATTGATTGATCCGGTACTTGGAGCAGTAAAAGTGTAAAAAATATCTGGGCCAGCTAAATATGCACCTGTTACACTTCCACATGTTGAAGCGGTTCCAGGAGTTCCAGAAACAGAACTTGTTAAGCCTTGTGTAGTTCCTGTGGTAGAGTATGGTAATGAAGGAATTGGAATTGCAGAAGCACAATTGTTTCCTGGAATTGCAGTTTGAAAAGAGAAAGGACCTGCCCAAGCACTTGTATTATTTGTTCCACAAATTGCTCTTACGTAGTATTGGTACTGTGTAGCTGGAGTTAAGCCAGTAGCAACAAAAGGATTATTGTTAACTATTGTACCACTACCTGTTGGGTTTCCAGGTTGAGCTACAATTTCAATTTCCCATTGGGTTGCACCACTCGGGTTGCCCCATTGCAGTTGTGCAGATGTTTGGGTAATGTTGTTTGCAGTTAATGCTATTGGATCAAAACATTGTTGAACTACCGAAACATTATCAACCAACCATCTATCTCCTCCCAATGAGGCTGTAGGTTGGGTAAATTGCATTACAAAAGCAATGTATATTTGTTGACCTATGTAGGCATTTAAACCAATAATTTTTTCTTCATATACGTTATATAATGTAGAAAGTTCATTTTCGGTATATTGTTGCACCACAACAAAGTTTCCTTGTGCAGCTTGATTTGCATTGGTAGAAACCCTAATTTGATAAATTGTTCCTTGGTTTCCTGCAAGCGTACTTCTTGTAAAAAACTTTAATTGTCCATTGGTTGGAACTGTAACTTGAGGGGTAATTAACCAATCTTGCGAAATGTTGCCAATACCAATATTTTCTCTGGTCATAAATGCCGACCAAGTTCCTTGATAAACCTGATCAACCACATTTGTTCTTGTCCAAGAATTTAAAGTACCTACACCGTTATCTGCAACCAACCATCCGGTTGGAGGAAAAGATGCTCCTTCAAAATCTTCGAAAAGAACTTGAGATTGTAAGCTTTGAATCATAAAGACCAAAACAACCAACCAACGAGTAATTTTTTTCATAATGTAATTTATTTGTTATAGATTTTTGGAAAGTCACCAAATATAGAAATTTTTAACATTCATTTTACAATTCTATGCATTTTAACAAACATCATACTTCTTGCTAATGCTTACTAATTTGTTATTAGTTAAATTTGTACCGAATTAATAATTTTTCATGTTAGAAAAAGAGAAAATAGATTTTGAAAAAACTATTTTAGTTGGTGTTGTAACCCAAAATCAATCAGAAGAAAAACTTTTAGAGTATTTAGAAGAATTGGCTTTTTTAACCCATACAGCAGGTGGAGAAGTCATCAAACGTTTTTGGCAGAAAACGGAAAGACCAAATCCAAAAACTTTTGTGGGAACAGGAAAGATGGAGGAAATTCATCAATACATCCAAGAAAACGACATTAAAACCGTGATTTTTGATGACGAATTATCTCCAGCTCAACAAAAAAATATTACTAAAATTTTGAATTGCAAAGTATTAGATCGAACCAATTTGATCTTAGATATTTTTGCCCAAAGAGCTCAAACTTCTTATGCAAGAACTCAGGTTGAATTGGCACAATGTCAATATTTATTGCCTCGTTTGTCTGGAATGTGGACCCACTTAGAGCGTCAAAGAGGTGGAATTGGAATGAGAGGTCCTGGAGAAACTGAAATTGAAACCGACCGAAGAATTGTTAGAGATAGAATCGCTTTATTAAAAGACAAGTTAAAAGTAATCGACAAACAAATGTCGGTACAGCGAAGTAATCGCGGAGCTATGGTTCGTGTGGCTTTGGTTGGTTATACCAATGTTGGAAAATCTACATTGATGAATGCCATTAGCAAAAGTGAAGTTTTTGTAGAAAACAAGTTGTTTGCAACCTTAGATACAACTGTTAGAAAAGTTGTGGTAGGGAATTTGCCTTTTTTACTTTCAGATACCGTTGGATTTATCAGAAAATTACCAACCCAGTTGGTGGAATCTTTCAAAAGTACCTTAGATGAAGTTCGAGAAGCAGATTTGTTATTGCACGTGGTTGATATTTCTCACCCTGAATTTGAAAACCACATAGAAAGTGTGCATCAAATTTTAAAAGAAATAAAAAGTGACGATAAGCCAACCATCATGGTATTCAATAAAATTGATGCTTATCAAAATATCCCTTATGACCCAAGTGATTTGACTGTGGAAAAAACCTCGAAAAATTTCACCATCCAAGAGTGGAAACAAACATGGATGAGCCGATTAGGAGAGGAAAATACCTTGTTTATTTCTGCTACTGAAAAACAAAATTTTGAAGAGTTTAGAAAAAAGGTGTACCAACAAGTCCGAAATATTCATATAACTCGATTCCCGTATAACAACTTTTTGTATCCGGATGTTGCAGAAGTAGATTTTAAAGAGAATTAAAGAAAAAGGTAGTATTAATACTACCTTTTTTTATATATTGGGACTGCGGAGCAAGCTTCTCCATACATCACGCTTTTGGCTACTTTTTGAAGATATTGTAGAGCTATTACATAAACTTCTTCCGGAACCGGTTTTTTGGAACAGCCTTTTAAAATACAAGGATTGTCCTGGTATTTATTAAAATTTAAAGAAGCAATTTCTCGTTGGTAATAATTCACCAACAATTCTTTTTTATTTCCATGAATTACTATCTCGGCAAAAGGATTCAAGTAACTTGCCACCAAAATGGTTGCCCATGCAGGAATGATGGCATCAGTGGAGCAATAAATATATACCAAATGGTGGTTATATTTTTCCCAAGAATGTTCTTGAAGGGCAGCTCTAAATTCTTTTTCGCGAAGCAAAAAACCTTCTTCTAACCATTGCGAAATATCTACTCCGGTAATAGGTTGAGTTGGAAAGTAATCTTCCAAATCAAATACTTGTAAAGAACTTTGGGCTACTTTATTGATAATTTCTTCCGACATTTTTCGTAAATTTTACAAAAAACCTAATTCTAATTTGGCTTCTTCACTCATCAAATCTTTGCTCCAAGGCGGATCAAAAGTAATTTCTACTTCACATGATTTAACCGCATCAATAGATTTGATTTTTTCTTCCACTTCTTGAGGTAATGTTTCTGCAACCGGACAGTTTGGTGAGGTTAAAGTCATTAAAATTTTCACTTCATTATCTTCATTAATCATGACATCGTAAATCAATCCAAGCTCATAAATATCCACAGGAATTTCTGGGTCGTAAATTCCTTTTAATGTTTTCACTATGTCTTCTCCTAAATGGATGGTATCGTTGAATTCTTCCATGATCAATTGTTTTTATTTTGAAAAGCCAAAGCATATAGTTTGATTTGCTTAACCATCGAAACCAATCCATTTGCTCTGGTTGGACTTAAGTGTTCTTTTAACCCTATTTGATCTAAAAAATCTGTAGATGCTTCTAAAATTTCTTCCGGACTATGTTGGTTAAAAACTCTGATAAGCAATGCTATCACACCTTTGGTTAATATCGCATCACTATCGGCTTCATATAAAACTTTGTTATCTTTAAAATCTGCATGCAACCATACTTTTGATTGGCATCCTTTGATGATATTTTCGTCTGTTTTATGTTGATCATTGATGATTGGTAGAGTTTTTCCTAATTCAATGATGTATTCATATCGTTGCATCCAATCGTCAAAAAACGAAAATTCCTCAATAATTTCTTGTTGTTGCTGGGCAATGGTCATTGTTGTTTATTTTTTGGAATACTTGAGCATTAAATCGATAAACTTCTTGATTTCTTTTGGAGGATTTCCGTGATCAAAACTATTGGTTTGAAATAATTTTCCGTCTTTTGAAATTCTTAAAGTTGCATGTGGTGCCCCATCATATTTTCTTTTTTCAGAAGGAGCCTCCAAATTTTCTAATTGTTCTAAATTAATTTCTTCAAAAGCAGTAGCCAAATTTTGTACTTCTACCTTGGTTAACGGAATTTCGGTTTCTTTGCCACCTCTTTCGGTAATCGTAATCAACTTTTGATCATGAATGGTACAAGCAAAATAAAACCCTCTTGTGCTTGCTTCGTATTCAATAATAGCTTCTTCCATAGATTTTACATGTTGCGGGTTACATTTGCTACTGCTTAGCAATACCATCATGCTTAAAATAATAAATATCCTCATGTTGTTTGGTTTATGATAACATTAAAACAGCTTTCTTTAAAGCTTGAACAAATGTATCAATTTCTTCTTTGGTATTGTAGTAGGCAAAGCTTGCTCTAATTGTGCCCGGGATTTGAAAGAAATCCATAATAGGTTGGGTGCAATGGTGTCCGGTTCTTACAGCAATTCCCATTTTATCTAATAAAACACCTATGTCATACGGATGAATATTTGCTACATTGAATGAAACTACCGAGGTTTTTTTAGACAAATCTTTTGGACCAAATATATGCATGCCATCTATTTCCAATAATTGTTTCGTGGCATGATGTAATAGTTCGCTTTCTATTTGCTGGATGGTTGCAAAGCCAATTTGATGTTGGTATGTAATGGCTTTTCCTAAGGCAATTCCACCTGCAATATTGGGTGTGCCAGCTTCGTGCTTGTGTGGTAATGAAGCATAAGTGGTTTTTTCAAATCGTACCTCAGCAATCATTTCTCCACCACCTTGGTAAGGAGGCAATAAGTTTAACCAATGCTCTTTGCCATATAAAATCCCGATACCAGTTGGTCCTCCTACTTTATGTCCGGAAAACACATAAAAATCTACATCTAAATCTTTCACATCTGGTTGCAAATGTGGTGTAGATTGTGCTCCATCTACCAAAACTGCGGCACCAACAGCATGTGCTAAAGCAACCATTTCCTTTACTGGATTGATGGTACCCAATGCATTAGAAATATGGTTAAATGCTACCAATTTGGTTTTGTGAGATAGTAATTTTTGGTAATCTTTTAAAATCAATTCTCCGTTTTCATCCATCGGAATTACTTTTAAAGTAGCTCCGGTTCGTTCGCAAAGCATTTGCCAAGGCACAATATTGCTATGATGCTCTAAGGCAGAAACCAAAATTTCATCTCCAGGTTTTACAAAACTTGTAAAGCCGAATGCCACTAAATTGATTCCGTGGGTGGTGCCACTAGTAAAAATAATTTCGTGAGCATGGGTTGCATTCAAATGTTTTTGAATGATTTGTCTTGCTTCTTCAAACGCATCCGTTGCTTTTTGACTTAAATAATGTACTCCGCGATGGATGTTGGCATTATAAGTTTCATAATATTCCTTTTCGCAATCAATTACCACTTGAGGTTTTTGACTAGTAGCTCCGTTGTCAAAATAAATCAATGGTTTTCCGTTCACCAGTTGGTGAAGTATGGGAAAATCTTTGCGAATGGACTCGTTCATTTGGCTTTTATTTAAAGTTCAAATCCTAGGTTTACTCCTAATTTTTGGGCAATAATTTTGGTAATTCGTTGCTTCAACTCGGGTATTTTAACCGAATCTAACACTTCATTAGAAAAAGCATACATCAACAAACCTTTGGCAACGTTTTTCGGAATACCTCTTTGTTGCATATAAAACATGGCACTTTCGTCTAACTGACCAATGGTACATCCATGTGAGCATTTTACATCATCTGCAAAAATTTCTAATTGTGGTTTGGCATTGATAGAAGCTTTGTCACTTAATAAAATATTGTTGTTTTGTTGAAACGCATCGGTTTTTTGGGCTTCTTTTTCTACATAAATCTTTCCGTTAAATACTCCGGTAGATTGGTCTGCAAAAATTCCCTTGTAATTTTGGTGACTTTCGCAATTAGGTTGTGCATGATGAACCAAGGTGTAATGGTCTACATGCTGTTTGTTATTTAAAATGGTAATTCCTTTTAAATTGCTTTGAATTCTTTCTCCCTGATGGTAAAAATTCAAGTTGTTTCGGGTGATGTTTCCGCCAAAGGAAAAAGTATGTACAGAGGCAATACTTTCTTGTTTTTGGGCAATATAAGTGTTATCTATTAAAGTAGATTGTGCACTATCGTTTTGGATTTTGTAGTAATCAACTATTGCTCTTTTTTGGGCAAAAATTTCGGTAACTGCATTGGTCATTACCGGATTTCCGTGTAAAGATTGGTGACGTTCGATGATTTGCACATGGGCATTTTCACCAACAACAATCAAATTTCGAGGTTGAAGCAATACCGAAGCATCATTTCCGGTAGAGAAGTAAATGATTTCGATTGGTTTGTCGGCAATTTTACCTTTCGGGATGTTGATGTAAGCTCCTTCTTGAGCAAAAGCGGTATTTAACGAAGTTAAACTTTCGTCTTTATTGGCAATTTGATGAAAATAATTTTCTAAAACCAATTGGTATTTTGGCTTGGTTAGTACTGATGACAACAAACAAACATCAATGCCCTCATGGGTGGTTTGCGATAAAAACGAATTGAATTTGCCATCTACAAAAACCAATTTATACGTGTCAATTTCATGTAAAAAGTAGGCTTTTACCTCTTTTAATTCGATGGTATTATCGTTTTTAGGAAAAACGGTAAAATCATTTTTTAACACCGATTGCAAAGAAGTATATTTCCAAGCTTCCAATTTTTTGGTAGGAAAACCATTTTGCTCAAAATGATTAAAAGCATGGTTTCTAATTTGATGTAAATTAGAATTAACCTCACGACTTTCTTCAAGAGTCATGAACGATGCGAATATTTTTTCTTTTAAATCCATTTTTGAAATTTAAAATTTGAAATTTAAAATTTGAAGTTACAGTATTTTCAAATCTCTAATTCCAAATAATTTAGTTTAATTCCGTCTTAATCCAATCGTATCCTTTTTCTTCTAACTCTAATGCCAAATCTTTAGTTCCTGATTTTACGATTTTACCATCCATCAATACATGCACATAATCCGGAACAATATAATCTAACAAACGTTGGTAATGCGTAATTACTACTACGGCATTGTTTTGGTTTTTTAATTTGTTTACGCCATTGGCCACAATTCGCAAAGCATCAATGTCTAATCCAGAATCGGTTTCGTCCAAAATAGCTAATTTTGGTTCCAACATAGCCATTTGAAAAATTTCGTTTCTCTTTTTTTCTCCACCCGAAAAGCCTTCATTTAACGAACGAGATAAAAACATGCGGTCAATTTCTAACAACTCTGCTTTTTCTCTGATTTTTTTCAACATTTCGTTGGCTGGCATTTCTTCTAAACCTTGTGCTTTTCTGGTTTCGTTGATAGAAGTTTTGATGAAGTTAGTTACGGTAACACCAGGAATTTCTACTGGATATTGAAACGATAAAAAGATGCCTTTATGGGCTCTTTCTTCCGGAGCTAATTCGGCAATATCTTCGTTTTCAAATAAAATTTCACCTTCGGTTACCTCGTAATCTTCTTTTCCGGCAATAATAGAGGACAAAGTAGATTTACCAGCTCCATTTGGCCCCATGATGGCATGCACCTCTCCCGGTTTTACTTCTAAATTAAGACCTTTTAGTATTTGTTTGTCTTCTACACTTGCTTTTAAGTTGTTTATTTTTAGCATCGTTATTTTGTTTAAAGTTTAAGGTTCAAAGTTTAAAGTTATTTGAACTTGGTTCCCTTAAAATCATTGTTATTTAAATATGTAATAAAACTATTTATTTTTCCACTCAAATTTTGATAATCATGTACCAAAGAATCCAATATGTCTTTGTTAATGTAATGATTGTCAAACAATCTATATAATTGAGATCTTGTTTCTCCGGCAGATCCTTTTGCAATCGACAAAAATTGTCTAAATTCAACATTACCATTTCTTTCAAATCCTTCTGCAATATTATCCATAATAGACCCCGAAGCTCCTTTAATTTGATCTCTTAATCTGTAATCGTTTTTTAGTTCAGTTTCTTTGGTTATTTTTAAAATTTCAACATATAACCTTCTTGCCTCTTTCCATATTTCTAGGTCCTCAAAGTTTTTAACAGTTGCCATAAAGTCTTAATATTATTTAAACCTTAAATACAGATGCTGCATTGTACATCGAGACAAGCTAACATTCTACTCAACTTTAAACTTTGAACCTTGAACTCTAAACTACCCAACACTCCCTTCCAACGATATTTCCAACAACTTTTGTGCTTCCACAGCAAACTCCATTGGAAGTTTGTTTAAAACTTCTTTGCTAAACCCGTTTACAATCAAGGCAATGGCTTTTTCGGTATCAATACCTCGTTGGTTGCAATAAAAAATTTGGTCTTCTCCAATTTTACTGGTTGTAGCTTCGTGTTCAATTTGAGCGGAAGTATTTTTAGCCTCGATATAAGGAAAAGTATGAGCTCCACAAGCATTACCCATCAGCAAGGAATCGCATTGAGAAAAATTTCTCGCATTATCTGCTCTAGGACCAATTTGTACCAAACCTCTGTAGCTGTTTTGTGATTTTCCGGCAGAAATTCCTTTTGATATGATGGTACTTTTGGTATTCTTTCCTAAGTGAATCATTTTGGTGCCGGTATCGGCTTGCTGAAAGTGATTGGTAACTGCTATGGAATAAAACTCTCCAATAGAATTATCTCCTTTTAACACACACGAAGGGTATTTCCAGGTTACTGCACTACCGGTTTCTACTTGTGTCCACGAAATTTTTGCATTTTTCTCGCACAAACCTCTTTTGGTTACAAAGTTAAATACCCCTCCTTTTCCTTCTTTATCTCCAGGATACCAGTTTTGAACCGTTGAATATTTAATTTCTGCATGATCTAAAGCAATGAGCTCCACTACTGCTGCATGCAGTTGGTTTTCATCTCGCATTGGTGCAGTACATCCTTCTAAATAAGACACATAACTACTTTCGTCTGCAATAACCAAGGTGCGTTCAAACTGTCCCGTACCAGCTTGATTAATTCGGAAGTAGGTTGACAATTCCATCGGACAACGAACACCTTTTGGAATGTAGCAGAAACTTCCATCAGAAAATACCGCAGAATTTAAAGCCGCATAAAAATTATCTTTAGGAGGTACTACGGTTCCTAAATATTTTTGTACCAACTCTGGGTGCTCTTGAATGGCTTCGGAAATAGAACAAAAAATAATCCCTTTTTCAGCCAAAGTCTTTTTAAAAGTGGTGGCTACGGATACCGAATCCATCACAATATCTACTGCAACTCCTGCTAATTTTTTCTGTTCATCTAATGAAATACCTAATTTTTTAAAAGTTTCCAATAGTTCCGGATCCACTTCGTCCAAACTATCGTATTTAGGTTTTGATTTTGGTGCCGAATAATAGGATATTGCTTGAAAATCTGGCTTTTGATAGTGTACATTTGCCCATTCAGGCTCGGTCATTTCTTGCCAATTTCTGAAAGCTTGTAACCTCCAGTTGGTCATCCATTCTGGTTCGTTTTTTTTGGCAGATAAAGCCTTTATCACCTCTTCATTTAACCCAATCGGAAAAGTATCCGATTCAATATCGGTATAAAAACCATATTCGTACTCTTTAGTAGCCAGGTCTTGTTTTAGTTCTTCTTCGGTGTATTTCATAGTTTTTAATCTAAAAGATTGAAAAAATTGAAAAAACTAAAAAATTAATGCTTTGTAGATTTTTCGAGATTTTTTAGATATTTAATGTAATTCGCTAACTGTTTTGATATGTCAAGGATTTCGTTTCGATTACTATAAAAATTGTCTTCATCAATATATTCTAGTAACTTTAAAAAATTAAAAATGTTTCTACATTCACCTGCTGAACCTTTTGAAATATATAAAAATCTAATTAGTTCTTTTTTTGTCTCTCTTTCAAAACCTTCAGCAATATTATTAGAAATAGATAATGCGGCTCTTTGTAATTGGTTTTTTAATCCTAAATCATTTGAAATTCTTGTATTTGATAGCGTTAGTTTATAAACATTAACTCCAAATTTTAACGCTTTTTGATACACTTCCATCTCCTCAAATGATTTGTATTTGGCCATTTTAAAATTCTTTAGATTTTTTTGATGATTTAGATTTTTTTAATCTATATCATAACGAAAAACTTTCCCCACAACCGCAAGTTCTGTTGGCATTTGGGTTGTTAAATACAAATCCTTTACCATTCAAACCTCCGGAATATTCTAATATGGTGCCAACCAAGTACAAAAAACTCTTTTTGTCTACAGCAATTTTGATGTTATTGTCCTCAAAAACTTTGTCGTTTTCGCCAATTTCCTTATCAAACTTCAACTCGTACGAAAGTCCAGAACATCCACCACTTTTTACACCAACTCTAACAAAATGATTTACTGCGTCATAGCCATCGTCGGTCATCAGCTCTATCACTTTCTTTTTTGCGGTTTCTGATACTTTTATCATCTCTATTTTGATTTTGTCTAAATAAACACTGCAAAGATAATGTAAAAAATATTTTTAGGCTATTTCTAACAATTTTATAACATCTGAAATACGAAGTTTTTACCAAAATTTTGGTGAATAATATTGGTTTAGATTTGTTACTTTGCAATCATTAATAATCCGATGATGAATTTATATCCGATTGAAGCAGGAAATTTTAAGCTAGATGGTGGTGCCATGTTTGGAGTAGTACCAAAAACTATATGGAATAAAACCAACCCGGCAGATGCCAATAATTTAATTGATATCGCTGCCCGTTGTTTGTTAATAGAAGATGGCAATCGATTGGTGTTGATAGACACTGGCATGGGAAACAAACAATCCGAAAAGTTTTATGGCTATTATTCGTTATGGGGAGACGATAATTTAGACAAATCTTTGGCAAAATATGGGTTTCATCGTGATGATATTACCGATGTGTTTATGACACACTTGCATTTTGACCATTGTGGAGGTAGCATTCAATGGAATGAACATAAAACAGGCTTGGAACCTGCATTTAAAAATGCTCATTTTTGGAGCAACCAAAACCACTGGGAGTGGGCAATAAATCCAAACGCAAGAGAAAAAGCATCTTTTTTAAAGGAGAATATTTTGCCTATGCAAGAAAGTGGTCAGTTGAAGTTTATTGAAAAAACTACACCAGATTTTTGTGCACAATCTGAATTGGGATTTGGAATATTTTTTGCAGACGGACATACCGAAAAAATGATGATTCCAATGATCCAATGGAAAGGAAAAACCTTGTGTTTTATGGCTGATTTATTGCCAACAGCCGGACACATCCCATTGCCTTATGTAATGGGTTACGATACCCGACCTTTGTTAACGCTTCCTGAAAAAGAAAAATTCCTCACCTTAGCTGCACAAAACGATTGGCTATTGTTTTTAGAACACGATGCCCATAACCCAATTATATCTGTGCAAGAAACCGAAAAAGGAGTGAGATTGAACCAAGTTTATACCTTACAAGATATTTTAAATAGCTAACCTATGAATCGTAATTTTTATACCAATTTATTACTAGTCTCTGCCACTTTGTGGTTAACCGGATGTGCTTCTACACAAAAAACCACCTCCTCTGCTTCCTCTATTAATATGCAAGGAATTGGGGTGAAAAAAGCAGCTTTAACCGAGCAAGAATTAATTAGATGGAGCCATTTAGATATTGTAAAAGATACCATTCCCGGAATGAGTGTGGACAAAGCTTACAATGAATTGTTGCGAAATAAAAAACCTACTCCGGTAATAGTTGCGGTAATTGATTCAGGTATTGACCACGAACATCCTGATTTGGATGGAAGAATTTGGATGAACTCTAAAGAAATTCCAAATAATGGAATAGACGACGATAACAATGGCTACATAGACGACATCCATGGGTGGAACTTTTTAGGAGATGCTTTGCACGAAAATTTAGAAATTACTCGATTGATGAAAACTTTGCAACCTGGGGATGCGGATTATGACAAAATCAAGAAAAAATTTGACGAAAAAACCAATGAATTATCCAAAGAAAAGTTTCAATTTGATTTCATATCCAATGCACATAAATTGGTGTCGGAACATTTAAAAAAATCAAATTACACGCTACCAGAAGTTCAAAAAATACTGACTTCTGATGCAGCACTTGGCAATGCCAAATTGGTAATGGTTTCTATTTTATCGTCCAATCCAACCGACAATTTTGACAAAGAAATCAAAGAGTATGAAAAATACATTTATGATCAGGTAAACTACCATTATAATTTAGAGTTTGATGGCAGAAAAATAGTTGGAGATGACCCATTAAACATTCAAGACAAAAAATACGGGAACAATCAAGTTGCCGGGCCAGACAAATCAGAAGCAGAACATGGCACCCATGTTGCCGGAATTATAGCTCAAATTAGAGGCAATAATTTAGGAGGAGATGGTGTTGCAGAGCATGTGAAAATTATGTGTTTGCGAGCAGTACCTAATGGAGATGAATACGATAAAGACATTGCTTTGGCTATTAGATATGCGGTGGATAACGGTGCTAAAATTATCAACGGAAGTTTCGGAAAAGCCTTTTCACCGAACAAAGAATGGGTAATAGAAGCATTGCAATATGCGGCAAGTAAAGATGTTTTGTTTGTACATGCTGCTGGAAATGATAGCCAGTTTCATGACGAAATACCTAGCTTTCCGAACGATAGAGTTGGTGATAAAGAAGTAGTAAACAACTTTTTAAATATAGGTGCATTGAACCATTTTACTAATGAAAAATTAGTAGCACCTTTTTCAAACTACGGAAAAATAGATGTAGATATTTTTGCCCCTGGGATGAAAATATATGCAACCATGCCAAACAACAGCTATGACTACCAACAAGGTACCTCTATGGCAAGTCCGAATGCAGCAGGAGTAGCCGCTTTGATTAGAGCTTACTACCCAACTTTAAAAGCTTATGAAGTGAAACAAATTATGATGGAATCAGGTGTGGTAATCAATAAAAATGTGATAGTTCCAGGAGAGGATAAAGTAACCAAATCATTTTCGGAATTAAGTAAAACTGGTAAGATTGTTAATGCTTACAACGCGTTGTTATTGGCAGAGAAGAAATCAAAAAAAGTAAAATAATTTAAGCCATTTTTCTTTTGGCAAAATAATTAGTCCATATTTCATAAATAGGGGTCCAATAAATAGAAAAGGAAAAAATCCACAAGTACTCTTCTATCGGAATTTCAAATACCATAAATCCGGAAAGGTTATGGTATTGGTAACTTTTTGGTAGGCTGGACATGGTATGCCAAAAAGTCAAGTAAAATGCGGAATATAATAAGGTATTTAAAACCCCAGAAATTAAAATTTTCACCGCCATTTTTCGCATAAAAAATATGGTAATGGTACTACCAATCAACAAAGAAAATACCACATAGTGCATGAGGTTCAATGGGAAAAGTTTAAAAAAATAGGTAAAAAATAACAAAGGGGCAATTAAGGTAACTAACGGATTGGTTCCTTGGGTATCCAATAATTGTTGTTTATAAACTACTTGAAATAACACTGAAACAATGCCACCTAAAAAAAAACAAAACAAGATACTTTCTACAAATAAATCTTCATAAATTGAAATCGTATTAAACTGCGGAATCCAATAATGTGGAACAAAAAGCACTTCTGAAAGTCCTAGTGGAGCACACAAAATACTCGAAAAAACAAGCTTTTTACGTAAATCTTTTCGTAATTGAAAAAAAACTACCCACAACAAGCATCCTATGATCGTACCGTAAAAATAGATGTAGTCCATTTCAAAGAATAAAGCAAACAGGTTTTTTTATAAAGAGCGTAAAAATACCAATATCTAAACCAACTTTTCAACTTTTAAGAAAAATTGAAACTATTTTTTTGATCAATCCCTCTATTTTTACAAAAAATTAGACCATTTAAATCAAATAAATGAAGACAAAATACTTAATTATTTACTTAGCTTTTTATTTTTCTAATTGTTTAAGTGCACAAAGACTAGGGTATTGGCAACAAGAAGTTAAATACCGAATGGAGGTAAACATGGATGTAAAAACTTTTCAATACCTCGGAAAACAAGTCTTAGAGTACACCAATAATTCCAACGATACGTTGCGACATGTATATTATCATTTGTACTACAATGCGTTTCAACCGGGTAGCGAAATGGACATTCGTTTGCAAACCATTAAAGACCCAGACAGAAGAATGATTCGCACCTTTAAACAAGGAACTACCGAACAAAAAACTAGCAGAATAGCAGATTTAAAATCAAATGAAATAGGGTATTTAAACATTCAAAATTTCAAGCAAGATGGCATTACTTGTCCCACTAAAGTTACGGAAACTATTTTAGAAGTCACCTTAGCAAACCCTATTTTACCCAAACAAAAAGCAGTTTTTACTTTAGATTTTACCGGGCAAGTTCCCAACCTTATAAGAAGAGCAGGAAGAAACTCCGAAGAAGGTGTTGCGCTTTCTATGGCACAATGGTATCCTAAAATTTGTGCTTTCGATTTTGAAGGATGGCATGCAGATCCCTATATTGGAAGAGAATTTCACGGAGTTTGGGGAGATTTTGATGTAAAAATTACCATAGATAAAAACTATGTGGTTGGAGGATCAGGATATTTGCAAAACAAAAATGAAATTGGTCATGGTTATCAAGATGAAGGGGTGGTGGTAAAGCATCCAAAAAAACAAAAAACGCTTACTTGGCATTTTGTAGCTCCCAAAGTACATGATTTTACTTGGGCTGCAGATGCAGAATATGCACATGATAAAATAATAGGTGAAAATGGAGTAGAATTACACTTTTTATACAAAAAAAACGGTCCGAATGTAGAACAGTGGAAACAACTTCCTGAAAAAACGAACCAATTACTACGTTTTTTTAACGATAAAATTGGCCCTTATCCTTACAAACAATACAGTGTAATTCAGGGAGGTGATGGAGGAATGGAATATGCTATGTGCACCTTAATTACAGGAAATCGTTCCTTGCCAAGTTTGGTGGGTGTTACTGCACACGAATTAGCTCATAGTTGGTTCCAACACGTTTTGGCAACCAACGAATCTAAACACGAATGGATGGACGAAGGTTTTACTTCTTTTATTTCTGATATGGCAATGGAAGAGGTGATGCCCAATCCAAATAGAAAAAAAGAATCTACTTTTAAAAGTAGTTACAACAATTATTTTAGAATGGTTGCAACTGGTAGAGAACAACCACAAACAACTCATGCCGACAGGTATGACGAAAACTTGGTATACGGGATTTCCTCTTACAGCAAAGGCACCGTATTTTTATCGCAATTAGGCTATGTGATTGGTTGGGAAAACATGATGAAAACATTGAAACGTTATTACCACGATTTTCAGTTTACCCATCCTACCCCAAACGATTTTAAAAGAACTGCCGAAAGAGTTTCCGGTGCAGTATTGGATTGGTACTTGATAGATTGGACCCAAACCACCAACACCATCGATTATGGCATAAAAAGCGTAGAAGCCAAAGGCGACAATACCAAAATTACCTTGGAACGTATAGGAAGAATGCCCATGCCGTTAGATATTTTGGTAGAATATACCGATGGCTCAAAAGCTCAAATTCATATTCCAAACCCGTTGATGCGTTGGGTAAAGCCAAATCCAAATCCTGAAATGGTTTGGGAAGTACAAAAACCTTGGCATTGGGGAATTCCAACCTATTCTTTTGAATTACTTACCAATAAAGATAATATTGCAAAAATTGTGATTGACCCAAGTAGCTTAATGGCAGATGTAAATAAAGATAACGATGTGTATTTGAAGCCTTAAAAACTCTTACAACCAATTTAAATCCGTTTTTTATTTTTATAAAGTTTCTTTTAACCACCCAAAAAATTCTCGTTGCCAAACTAAAGCATTTTGTGGTTGAACTACCCAATGGTTTTCTTCCGGAAAGTACACAAACTTACTTTTAATACCTCTTAACTGGGCTGCTTGAAATGCTTCTTGTCCTTGACCGATAGGCACACGATAATCTTTTCCTCCCTGAATAATTAATATTGGAGTATCCCATTTGTCTACCATTTTAATCGGATTAAATTGGGCATACGATTTTTGTGCAGCATCATTGTTTTTCTCCCAATAAGCACCTCCAATATCCCAATTGGTAAAAAATACTTCTTCGGTGGTACCATACATACTTTCTAAATTAAATACCCCACAATGTGAGATAAAACTCTTGAATCGTTTGTTGTGGATGCCAGCCAAATAAAACACCGAATATCCTCCATAACTTGCACCTACTGCACCTAAACGAGATGTATCTACATACGATTCCTTTGCTACATCATCTATAGCACTTAAGTAATCTTCCATTACCTGTCCACCCCAATCTTTGCTAATTTGTTCGTTCCAAGCAACTCCATGTCCTGGCATGCCTCTTCTGTTTGGAGCAACCACTACATAGCCTTGCGATGCCATTAACGAAAAATTCCAACGATAAGAGTACGACTGTGACAAAGCTCCTTGTGGTCCACCTTGACAATACAATAAGGTTGGATACTTTTTGTTTTTATCAAAATTTGGAGGTAAAATTACCCAAACTACCATGTCTTTTCCATCGGTGGTTTTTACGATACGCTTTTCGATAGTTGGTAAAGATAATTTTTGATATACTTCTTGGTTTACAAATGTGAGTTGTTTCCAGGTTTTCTTTTTTAAATCAAACGAAAACAATTCTTTCGCTTGATTCATTGTGGTTCGAGAAACGATAATGGCATCTCCCGAAAATCCTACCAAATCGTTTACATCCCAAACGCCATCGGTTAATTGCTGAACGGTAATCGCAATTTTGGTTCTTCCCGGAAAATTAACTTCAAACAATTGTTTGGTTCCACCAACAGGAGCAGTAAAATAGATTTTTTTACCATCTGCACTCCAAACAAAGCTATCTACAGTACCGTCCCATCCAGCAGTTAAATTCTTGTCGATATTTTGAAACCGAACAATGATGTCGTTTTTATCTGCTTCAAAACCATCTCGTTTCATTTGCAACCAAGTTAAGTTTCCTTGGGGAGAAAATACGGGATGCGTGTCGTAGCCCAAATTATTGGGAGTTAAATTTTCGGTAGTTTTGGTAGCAATATCATAGGCATATAAATCGGTATTGGTAGAAATAGCAGCTTGCGTGCCAACTTTTTTCTTGCTTACATAAATGATTTTTTTACCATCAGGACTCCATATATAATCTTCGTCACCTCCAAATGGTTTTTGCGGACTATGAAATGCTTCGTTGGGCATAATATCGATAAAAGCTTTTTCATCATTAACTGCTACATAACCTACATGATTAAAAAATCCTTCGTTCCAGGTATCCCAATGACGATAATCTAAACTCGGATAAATTTGTACGTTCGATTTTGTCAGCTCTGGATAAAAATCTTTTCCGTGAACTTTTTGAATTTTCACTTCTTGGTGGGTTAATTTCCATTGTCCATCAGATGAAATATTTTTATCCTTCAACAATTCATTGGCATTAGTAACTTCACGAGGAGATCCTCCTTGTACCGGAATGGCATAAGTTTTACTTTTCATTTTGTTCTCACCAACATCTGGGGTAGAAACTTTATATAAAATTTCTTTTCCATCTTTCGAAATTCCTATGGGGGTTAAACGTCCTAAAGACCAAAGTGTTTCAGGAGTTAACACATTCTGTGCATTTGTCATGGCAAAAAATAAAGTGAAACAGATCAATTGTTTATAATTCATTGCGAGAAGTTTTTTATTCGTTATAAAAATAACGATTTATTTGCGAGGGAACAAATGCAATACTTAATATGAACATTTGCTAAAAAACCATTCATTTTTGACATAATCTGACGGAAATAGTTAAATTTATTCGCTTTTTGAAAAAGAAATTTTGAAACTACTATTTATCATGAAAAAAACATTTTTCAATCAAATATTTTGCCTTATTTTATTTGGGTTTTATACGATTAATGCACAAACTCCTGCTCAGCAAAAGAAAATAATTGAACAATATTCTACGGAGGCGATTGAAACACTCCAAAAAGAGCTACAACAACAGCAACAAGTGTTTTTAAATCAATTAAAAAATGTTCCGACGGATAAGCAACAAAAGGAAAATCGAGATGGTACACTTGACCAATTGGTAGGATTTTTACCTGATGGAACCCCTTTATTTTACAGTACTCAAAATGTTAATGCTGCCATAACTACCCGAGCAAATACTTTAAACACAGGTGGTATTTTAGGATTACAATTAGACGGACAAAACATGATTGGTGGTGTTTGGGATGGTGGGCCAACCAGAACTTCGCATCAAGAATTTCAGGGGAGAGCTATTACCACCGATGGGAATTCAACTTTAAACGGAAATAGTTCCCACGCAACCCATGTTTCCGGAACAGTTGGTGCTGGTGGAGTAAATGCAGATGCCAAAGGAATGGCACCATTGGCCACCATAAGAACTTTTGAATGGAATAATGATTTGGCTGAAGTTTCTCAACAAGCAGCTCAAGGCTTATTATTGTCAAATCATTCTTACGGAACTCCGGCTGCATCTGTCCCAACATGGTTTATTGGAGCTTATTCTTTTGTTTCTAGAACTTGGGACCAAATTAGCCATACCTATCCATACTATTTAATGGTGACAGCAGCCGGAAATGAGGGGAATTTTAATAATACGGATGCTACTACACCCGGATTTGATAAATTAACCGGAAACAAAACTGCAAAAAATAATTTAGTTGTAGCCAATTCCCAGGATGCCAACGTGGATGCCAATGGAAATTTAGTGTCTGTACTCATCAACAGCGGTTCTAGCCAAGGGCCAGCAGATGATTTGAGAGTAAAACCAGATATTACAGGAAATGGAACTGGAGTTTTCTCCTCTACAGCCACTAGCAATACCAGTTACAGTAGTTTTTCAGGAACCTCAATGGCTAGTCCGAATGTGATGGGAACTTTGTTATTGGTGCAACAGCATTACCAAAACGTAAACCAATCGTTTATGAAAGCTGCCACATTAAAAGGTTTGGCATGCCATACTGCAGACGACACTGGATTGCCAGGCCCAGATGCAACTTTTGGTTGGGGCCTGTTAAATGCCAAAAGAGCAGCAGAAACCATTACCAATAACGGGATTTCTTCTTGGATTTCTGAAGAAGTACTTCCGCAAAACGCAAGCTTTACTAAAACCGTGAAATCCATTAACGGTCAATCTTTAATAGCATCCATTACATGGACAGATGTTCCCGGAGTAGCCAATAATGGAATTTTAAACGATCCAACTCCTGCTTTGGTAAATGATCTAGACATCCGAATTACCCAAGGAAACCAAACTTTCTACCCGTGGAGATTACGTAGTGATGCCACGTTGTCGGCATTAAGAGATGGTGATAATGTGGTTGATAATGTGGAACAAGTTAAGATAGATGTCTCTAATGGTGGAGAATACACTATTACAGTTACCCACAAAGGAAATTTGGTTGGAGGTATACAACCATACAGTTTAGTGATTACTGGGATAGAGTCCTCATTCAGAATTTTACCATTGGCCAATAACTTAATTTATTGCTCTTCTGATTTGGCAATGATTCCAATTGATTTTAAAAGAGTAGGAGGTCCTTCGGTACAGTTATCGGCTACCAATTTACCTTCTGGATTAGGTATTAATTTTAGCCAAAACAACTTGACTAATGATGGAATCATCCAAGCAAATTTGATTAATTTAAATCAAGTTGCTCCCGGAAATTATTCTTTTCAATTACACGCTACCAATGGTTTAGAAACAGAAACTAGAACCATTTTTTTTAGAGTTTATAGCGAAAATTTTCAACCAATCCAACCGGTAGCACCTTCCAATGGGCAAAATGGCATTCCTATCTCTACTGTGTTGCAATGGCAAAATGATGTAAATGTAGAAGATTACCAAGTTCAGGTTTCTACCAATCCTAATTTTTCCAACATTTTTGCAGAAACATTTACAGCTAATACCCAATGGTTGTTAACAGGTTTGCAGCCAACTACGGTTTATTATTGGAGAGTTTTACCTTCTAACCGTTGTGCAATCTCCACCCAAGCACCGGTTTATACTTTTATGACAGGCCAAAACAATTGTAATTTAACCTATACGGCTACCGATTTTTCTGATGCTATCATTGCTTCTACTCCTAATGCAACTGCTTCTGTACCCATTTCAGTCCCAGATAATTTTATGATTGGTGATATGAATGTGGTTTTGAACATTTCGCATACTTATGTACAGGACATGACCATTACTTTAGAGGGACCAAGCGGAATCAATACTCCAGTAGTGGTTTTGTTAGAAGAGCCTTGCGGAAGCCAAGATGATATCAACGCAACATTAGACGATGCAGGTGGGCCATTAACTTGTGGTACCAATCCTGCTATTTCTGGCACCATTCAACCAAAACAAGCCTTAAGTGCATTGAACAGTTTACAAGCTCAAGGAACATGGGTGCTACGTGTTGTAGATCCTTATAACCAAGATGGCGGGCAAATCAATCAGGTAACTTTACAATGTTGCAGCTTAACCACTCCTGTAAATAATTTGAATTTTTCTAAAAACACCATTGTTGCTAACATCAATTCTACCAAAGTACTTTTACCAACCGAACTGTTGGCAACTACGGTAAACGAATCTCCAGAGGTACAATTGTATACACTTTTGCAATTGCCATCTTTAGGAACTTTACAAAAAAACAATGTACCTCTAAGTATTGGAGCAACATTTACTCAAAGCGATATTGCTTCCGGAAATATCACATTCGTAAACACACAAACCGTTGCTGCAACAGACCAATTCAAGGTAAATATCAGCAACCAATCTAACGGATGGATATCTAACGAAATACTACAAATTGACATTCAAGACCCTTTAGGGATGGATGAAATAGCAACTAAAAAAGGAATTTGGTTGCCAAATCCAACCAATGGAAATATCCAATGGTTTGGGAATCAAACAGAACAAATTTTGGTACTCGACATGCAGGGAAGAGTGGTTGTGCAGAAAACAAATCTTACCGATTTGAATTTACAAATGCTACAAGATGGTGTGTATTGGATTAAAACACAAACCAATCAAGTATGGCATACCCAAAAAGTAGTCTTAAAAAAATGAGGCAACCAATCCTACAAATACAAAATCTAAGCATTGGTTTTGGTTCAGAAAACCAATACCGAACTGTATTACACGAAATTAATTGGGAATTATTTTCAAATGAAATTTTGGGCATAGTTGGAGAGTCAGGCTCCGGAAAATCTGTCGGATGTTTTGCTATTGCTGGTTTGCTTCCTGCCAAAAATGCGAGAATTACTCAAGGTAAAATCTTATTAGAAGGAATTGACCTTTATGCCCAAACAGAAAAAGAATGGCAACAGCTAAGAGGTAAGCACATCGGAATGGTTTTTCAAGAGCCAATGAGTGCCTTAAATCCATCGATGACTTGTGGTAGGCAAATAGAAGAAGTTTTAGCACAGCACACCCAATTAGCTAAAACGGAAATCAAAAACAAAGTACTGCAGCTATTAGAACAAGTAAAATTGCACTACCCGGAACGAATTTACCAAAGCTACCCACATCAAATTTCTGGAGGACAAAAACAACGTGTGGTGATTGCTATGGCAATTGCTTGCGAACCTAAAATTCTAATTGCAGATGAGCCTACCACTGCACTAGATGTTACCGTTCAAAGAGAAATTCTTGACCTATTGGTTGAAATTAAAAATAAAATGGGAATGAGCATTGTTTTTATTTCTCATGATTTATCGTTGGTAGCAAATTTTTCTGATCGAGTTTTGATAATGCAACACGGGAAAATTGTGGAACAAGGGGTTACACAACAAGTTTTTCAACATCCAAAAGAAATCTATACCAAAGCCTTGTTGGCCTCTAAACCCAATCCGAATGAACGCTTAAAAAGACTGCCAACTATTCAAGATTTTTTAAACAATACACCATTAAAAGTTGCCATCAGCAAAGAGGAAAGAAAAGAAAGATTGCAAGCGATGGAACAGCAAACTCCTTTATTGGAGATTAAAAACGTAGAAAAAACATATTGGAGTCAGGTTGGTTTTTTTGGTAAAAAACAAGCATACCAAGCAGTAAATGATGTTTCTTTAAAAATATATGAAGGGGAAACTCTCGGATTAGTAGGGGAGTCAGGTTGTGGAAAATCTACCCTAGGAAATTTAATTTTAAAATTAGACCAACCTCAAAAGGGAGCTATTTTTTACCAAGGGACAGATATTACCCATCTTAGCAACGATGCCTTTAGACAATTAAGAAAACAAATTCAAGTAATTTTTCAAGATCCATTTGCATCTCTTAATCCAAAATTAACGGTTGGAAAGGCTATTTTAGAGCCTATGCAAGTACACGGAATTTTAAGCAATACGCAAGAGCGAAAAGATTTTGTGATAGAACTTTTACAAAAAGTTGGCTTGCAAGCAGAGCATTTTAATCGTTATCCACATGAATTTTCAGGTGGGCAACGTCAACGGATTGGGATTGCTAGGTCTATTGCTTTGCAACCAAAACTAGTGGTGTGTGACGAATCGGTTTCGGCTTTAGATATTTCGGTACAAGCCCAAGTGTTGAATTTATTGAACGATTTAAAAGACGATTATCAGTTTACGTACTTATTTATTTCACACGATTTACAAGTGGTAAAATACATGAGTGATCACGTTGCGGTAATGCAACAAGGAAAAATTGTAGAATACAACGAAGCAGATGCTTTGTACGAACAACCTCAACACCCCTATACCCAAAAGTTGTTGCAAGCTATTCCGTAATTTTTTGTTGACTAAATTTTTAGGAATAATACTTTTTAAAACTGCATTTCCGGAATTTCACCTTCAATAATTAAAGTCCCTTCTGTAGCTTTTTGGATTTCTTCTACGCTGACTCCTGGTGCACGTTCTAATAATTTAAAACCAATTGGAGTAACTTCTAGTACCGCTAATTCTGTGACTATTTTTTTCACACAACCAACTCCGGTTAAAGGCAAGGTACATTTTTTTAAAACTTTCGATTCACCTGCTTTGTTAACGTGCATCATGGCAACAATAATATTATCTGCCGAAGCTACTAAATCCATTGCTCCACCCATTCCTTTCACCATTTTTCCCGGAATTTTCCAATTGGCAATGTCCCCATTTTCAGAAACTTCCATGGCACCTAAAATGGTTAAATCTACTTTTTTGCTTCTGATCATTCCAAAACTAAACGCAGAGTCAAAAAAACTAGCTCCAGGTAAGGTTGTGATGGTTTGTTTACCTGCATTGATAATATCCGCATCTTCTTCTCCTTCATATGGAAAAGGACCCATTCCCAAAACTCCATTTTCACTTTGAAACTCAACCGAAATATCCTCTCTCACAAAATTGGCAACCAAAGTAGGAATACCAATCCCTAAGTTCACATAATATCCATCTTTTACTTCTTTAGCAATTCGTTTAGCAATTTGATTTTTATCTAGAGCCATGATATGTAATTGAAAATGATTGTATTTTTTTGTTGATGAAATGATTTTTGAAACTATCTTTTGAACTGTTTTACATTTTTGAATTTTCAAATTACTTTTTTCTCACCGTTCTTTGTTCAATCCTTTTCTCAAATTTCTCACCTTGAAAAATTCTATTCACCATAATACCGGGAATATGTATTTGATTAGGATCTAAAGATCCTGCTGGTACTAATTCTTCCACCTCAGCGATAGTAATTTTTGCTGCTCCAGCCATTGGTGCATTAAAATTTCGAGCGGTTCCTTTAAATATTAGGTTTCCTGCTTCGTCTCCTTTCCATGCTTTAACTATTGAAAAATCTGCTTGGTAAGCATGTTCTAACACATGCATTTTTCCGTTAAATTCACGAACTTCTTTGCCTTCTGCTACTTCTGTTCCGTAACCTGCTGGAGTGAAAAAAGCTGGAATGCCTGCTTGTGCTGCACGGCATTTTTCGGCTAATGTTCCTTGTGGAGTTAACTCTACTTCTAATTCTCCGGAAAGCATCTGACGCTCAAATTCGGCATTTTCACCTACGTATGACGAAATCATTTTTTTTATTTGACGTTTCTGCAACAACAACCCTAAACCAAAATCGTCTACTCCGGCATTATTGGAAATACAAGTTAGATTGGTGACTCCCATTTTTACCAACTCGGCAATGGAGTTTTCCGGAATTCCGCAAAGTCCAAAACCACCCAACATGATGGTCATTCCACTTTCAATTCCTTTTAAAGCTTCTTGTACATTGGCAACTTTTCGATTAATCATAGTTATTTGATGTTTGAGGTAAAGGTAATAATTTCGAAAGAAAAGTTTGAAGTAAAAAATAATAAAAAACTGCCCGAAGGCAGTGTATTTAGTAAAAATTAAACTCTGAAAAATTTTGGTCAAACTGGGTGGTATCCCGTTGAAAAATATTACAATCAACCCGAATAGCAATATCTTTTGGTTGTAAAAAGTCTTCTTGCGAAATTTGTAATTCTTTATTTTGGTAGCATTTGTGCATAAAGAGTCCCCAAATTGGCAATGCCATGGTAGCTCCTTGTCCTCTGGCAGTATCCCTAAAGTGAACAGACCTATCTTCACAACCAGCCCAAACACCAGTAGCTAAATTAGGTACAATTCCCATAAACCAACCATCGGAATTGTTTTGGGTAGTTCCTGTTTTTCCGGCTATAGCATTGGTGAATTTATACGGATAGTTAGCAACGCCACCGCCTCCCCAACGAAGCCTTTTACTGGTTCCGTCTTCGGTTACTCCTTCCATTAATTTTAGGGTAGCATAAGCCACATCTTGGCTCATTACATCTTGCGATTCTGGAATCGCTTCATAGATGATGTTGCCGTTTTTATCTTCAATTCTGGTAATAAATTGTGGCTTGGTATAAATACCTTGATTGGCAAAGGTGCTAAACGCAGCAACCATTTCTTCCACCGTAATTTCTACAGCACCTAAACAAATAGCAGGTTGCTCGGGAATATTGGTGGTTACTCCTAATCGATGTGTTAAATCAATTACAGCTTTTGGCCCAACTTTATCAATTAGCCTTGCCGATACAGTATTTAAAGATGCTGCTAAAGCAGATTTTAAAGTAACCAAACCTCTATATTTTCCGTCAGAGTTTTTCGGAGTCCAGTTGGTTCCTACGTTATGACGACCTCTTGGAATGGTAAAAGGAGCATCACGAATGGTGTCGCAAGGCGACATATTTAGTTGTTCAATGGCAGTTGCATACACAAAAGGTTTAAACGATGATCCTACCTGACGCTTTGCTTTTCCTGCATGATCGTATTTAAAATGCTTAAAGTTGATGCCTCCCACCCAAGCTTTTACATGTCCGGTTTGTGGCTCTATAGAAACCAAACCAGCATTGATAAAGTGTTTGTAATAACGGATAGAATCCATAGGAGTCATTACCGTATCTCTTTCCCCTTTCCATGTAAAAATTCTCATTTCCGTTGGGATGGTGAATGATTTGGTGACTTCCTCTTCCGATTTTCCTTCGGAAATCATTTGTTGCCATCGAACTGAATTTTTCATCGATCTGGTCATAATGGCATCTATTTGACCTTGGTTGATATTGACAAAAGGAGCATTTTTTTGCCCTTTTTTAGATGCAAAGAATTGTTTTTGTAGGTTTTTAACGTGCTCTTCAACCGCTTCTTCTGCATATTGTTGCATACGAGAATCGATGGTTGTGTAAATTTTTAAACCATCACCATAAATATTGTATTTTTCACCATTAGGCTTGAAATGGGTTTCTGCCCATTTTTTCATGTAGTCTCTTAGATATTCTCTAAAATAAGTAGCCGTTCCTTCGTTGTGGTCTTCGTATTTAAAGTTTAATTTGATGGGAAGTTTGGATAATTGTTCTGCAGTTTCTTTCTCTAAATATTTATTTCGAACCATTTGCTGAAAAACGGTGTTTCTACGGTTAAAAACTAACTCGTATCTACTAGCTCTGTTTGGGTTAAAATAGGAAGGATTTTTTAGCATTCCTACCAATAAGGCTGCTTCTTCAATGGCTAAATCTTTCGGTTCTTTCGAAAAATATACTCTTGCAGCAGAACGAATTCCAACGGCATGGTTCACAAAATCTGCTCGATTTAAATACATTGCAATGATTTCGTTTTTGGTGTAATGACGTTCTAACCTTACTGCAATGATCCACTCTTTTACTTTTTGGTGGATACGTACCACAATGTTTCGCGAACCTTCTCCGTGAAATAACAATTTAGCCAACTGTTGGGTTAGGGTACTTGCTCCGCCATCTTTTCCCATTCCTTTCAAGGCTCGTAAGGTACCACGAGCATCAATTCCGGAATGTTCTCTAAAACGTTCGTCTTCTGTAGCAATCAATGCATCTACCAAATGCTGTGGTAAATCTTGGTATTGAATTGGACTTCGGTTTTCTCGGTAAAATTTACCTAGCAACACATCGTCTGAACTATATATTTCTGTTGCTAAATTGCTGTCAGGATTTTCTAATTCTTCAAACGAAGGCATTTCTCCCAACAAACCAATGGAGGTTAAAATAAAATAAAGGGCAAATAGAGCAACAACACCTCCAAAGAGTTTCCAAAATCTTCGGATATTTTGACTTAATTGAACCGGATTACTTGCCATGAATTGTTAACTAAGGGTTGTTTTATTTTTTTAGATCTACTTTTTCTACTCTAAAGCCAACATCGGTAACACCTTCTAATACTTCTAATGGTTTTACGGAACCATTTTTTCGGTTGGCTTGTTCTAATGTAATGGTGTAGTCACCTTTTTCCAAGGTTAATTTTTCTTTGTAGTATAACTGATTGGTTACTATGGAAGAAAAACCTTGGTCAATAAATTTACCATCCGGATTTGCCATGGTATACTCCAAAGTATCCACCAATACTTTTTGGTTTGGAAATTTTAATTTGGCTATTACAAATAGGTTGTTAAAAGCATATTTTTCATTGTTTCGAAGCTGAATATATAAGTTTACTGGCTCAGCTGATTCTTGCTTCCAAGAAAATTGAACCAAAGTATCCTGATGCCATCCGTTTTTGGTGGATTGGTATTGGTCAAAAATTCGATTTTTATCACATGCAACCAAAGTGCATACAATTACCAAGATGGAAGCTATCCTCCACATATTAATCCCTTTTATTTTTTGGATGGTTTGGTTTAGAAACAGGAGCATTATGTGGCTTTTTATTTCTGTTCCTGTTTTTATTTTGGTTTCTGTTTTTTGGATTTTTAGGAGCATCAAATCGGGTGATACTTTCTTGCCCCATGGCATTGGTGAAATCTTTTTGTGGATTTCCTTCTTGCTCAATTTTATAATCCTCTACCGCAGAAACTTTCTTGCCAGCTTTATTTTGAGCCAACAACTCTTTTACCACATCTTGCTCTAAAGCATGCCAATTAGCAAAATCATCTTTATAAGCAAACCATAAAATGCCTTTAAAAATGTCGATTTTCTGGCAAATGGCATCTCCTTTTTCGGTAGCAATTTTGGTGTCCATGCCAGGCATGTCTTTCAACGCATCTAAATAGGTATCTAACTCATAGTTTAAACAACACTTTAATTTGCCACATTGTCCGGCTAATTTTTGGGGGTTTAACGACAATTGTTGGTATCTTGCTGCTGAGGTATTTACACTTCTGAAATCGGTTAACCAGGTAGAACAACACAATTCTCTGCCGCATGATCCAATTCCTCCCAATCGAGATGCTTCTTGTCGAAATCCAACCTGCTTCATTTCAATTCGTACACCAAATTCTCGAGCATATTCTTTAATCAATTGCCTAAAATCTACCCGATCACTAGCAGTGTAATAAAAAGTAGCTTTGGTGCCATCTCCCTGAAATTCCACATCTGAAATTTTCATTTCTAAATGTAGTTGAATGGCAATTTCACGAGCTTTCATTCTAACAGGCTCTTCTTTGCCACGAGCTGCAGTCCAAATATCTAAATCTTTTTGGTTTGCTTTTCTATAAATTTTAGGAAGAGTAACTTGATGGTAATCGATATTCTTCTTTTTCAATTGTACTTTTACCAATTCACCACTCAAGGAAACAATTCCTATATCGTGTCCGGGAGAAGCCTCCACAGCAACCACATCACCCATTTGCAACGTGTTGCCATCAGTGATTTTAAAAAAGTCCTTTCTTCCGTTTTTAAAACGAACTTCTACTATATCAAATGGTTTTGCACCGGTTGGCAAACTCATGTTAGCCAACCAATCAAAAACAGTTAATTTATTACAACTTCCGGTGGCACAAGTGCCTTTATTTCCACATCCTTTCGGAATGCCGTTTTCGGTGGTTCCGGAAGAACAATTTGTACATGCCATACCTATTTACTAAACATTAATATTGAATAACGTTGGTGCTGTAAAGATAGTATAAATAACCTAATTACTGTTTTACAAAAATGGTAAAGTGGGCTAATTTAAGTGTGTTTCACTTGAATTATTTTAACCGGACAAGCTTTAGATGCTGCTTCACAAACGTATAAAATTTCTGTGCGAGGGGTTTTTAGCGTGTGAAAACCTTTGTTGTTTTGGCTGTTAAGTAAAACTGTTTTGCCATCTTTTTTCGACATTTGAAAAAATTCGGCAGCCAACTCTACACAATAATTACAACCAATACATTTGTCGCGTTGTAAGGTAACTACCACCATTAGTTTTCTACTATTTTGTATAACTTGTCAGACAAACGTATGCGAAAAGGAATTTTTAAAGTTAAAGAATCTCCTTTGGTAGCTTCTTCTTTTTTCTGGTCGTTCACCATCATGTCTTCAATCCATAATTCCTGAACACCCGTGGTAGGACCTGTGATTAAAATTTTATCTCCTTTCTTTACACTGTAAGCCTCCAGGCTAAATTCAGCAATTCCGGTCTTAGGGAAGTAATGTTTTCCTTTGCCAACATACACCTTTTTTTGAATGGCATGCGAGCCAGACTGATCGCTCCATTCTCCTAATTTTTGTCCGAGATAATACCCACTCCAAAAACCACGGTTGTAAACAGTGTTTAGCTGCTCCAACCAACCTTGTACTTTTTCTTTGCTGTAAGTGTTGTTTTGCAAACTATCCAAAGCTTCTCTATAACATTTGGTAACGGTAGCCACATATTCGGGAGCTCTTCCTCTTCCTTCTAATTTTAAAACCTGAATTCCTGCATCTGCAACTTGGTCTAAAAAATCAATGGTACATAAGTCTTTGGGAGACATCATGTATTCGTTGTCTAATTCAATTTCAAAACCAGTCTCTTGGTCAATTACGGTGTATTTTTTTCTGCAATTTTGCTTACAGGCTCCTCTGTTTGCTGAAGAATTATGCGAATGTAAGCTCAAATAACATTTGCCGGAAACTGCCATACATAACGCACCATGACCGAAAATTTCAATTTCTACCAATCTGCCACTTGGTCCGGTAATATTTTCTTTGGCAATTTGTTCTGTGATTTTTTTTACTTGTCTCAAGCTTAGCTCTCTTGACAACACCATCGTATCTGCAAACAAACTATAAAACTTTACTGTTTCAATGTTTGTAACATTTAACTGGGTAGAAATATGTACTTCTAAGCCTAATTGTCTAGCTGTTGCTATTACTGCCTGATCGCTTGCAATGATGGCAGAAATGTTGGCTTCTTTTGCTTTTTGCAAAAGGGTTTTTACCACACTCAAGTCATGGTCGTAAATGATGGTGTTTAAAGTTAAATAGGTTCTGATTCCTTTTGGATGACAACGATTTGCAATTTCTTGAAAGTCTTCCATACAAAAGTTCATCGAAGCTCTAGCCCGCATATTTAATTGGTCTACTCCAAAATAAACCGAATCTGCTCCATTGTCGATAGCTGCTTGCAAGGATTCAAAATTTCCTGCAGGAGCCATTAATTCTATTTTCTTCATGAGTTTCTTAATTAAACCGGTATGTAAACTTTATCAGAGCTTCTAATTTTAAAAGCCAAAGGCATGGTAATTTTATCACCAGCTTTGGCAGAAGTAGCATCGGTCCCATTGACCTTCATTTGTGTAATTACATGGGTTTGGGTTCCGGTACTTGGTCCTTGAAAAATAATGGTATCTCCAATTTTTAGGGATTCATTCTCTAAAATAAACAAACCAACTTGCGATTTGGAATAGTAGTGTTCTCCTTTTCCTATTCTAAGTTTTTTAATTTTTGTTGTTTTGGTTTCGGTTACCGGAGCAATAGGATGTTGCAAAACATGCTCCCCTGATTTTTTGAAAACCAATTTTTCCGATTTTCCTTTTCTAAAAATTTTATTTCCAATTTGAATGCCTCTTCTTAATTTCACTTGCTCCTCTAGAGGTAAGTGAATTACCTCATGGCACTCTGCAGAGCAACAGTTTTCATATTTTGCTTTACAATCTTCACATTGAATAAACAGCAAATGACAACCATCGTTGGCACAATTGGTGTGGTCATCGCAAGGTTTGCCACATTGGTGGCATTGGGAAATGATATCGTCAGAAATTCTTTCCCCTAAACGTTGGTCAAAAACAAAATTTTTGCCTATAAATTTATTTTCTAAACCTTGGGCTTTTACCTGACGAGCATATTCAATAATGCCACCTTCTAATTGAAATACGTTTTTAAATCCTTTGTGTTTAAAGTAGGCACTTGCTTTTTCGCATCTAATCCCACCGGTGCAATACATCAATAAATTTTTGTCCTCTTTATGCTCCTTTAATTGGTTTTCAATAATGGGTAACGACTCTCTAAATGTTTCTACATCGGGAGTAATGGCACCAACAAAATGGCCAATTTCACTTTCGTAGTGGTTTCGCATATCCACCACTATGGTATTTGGGTCTTGCAATAATTGGTTAAATTCATTGGCTTTTAGGTGAACTCCTTTATTGGTCACGTCAAAAGTTTCGTCATTCAAACCATCTGCCACAATTTTATTTCTGACTTTAATGGTGAGTTTTAAAAATGAAAAGTCGTCTTGTTCTACCGCAATATTCAATCGCATGCCTTGCATAAAATCATAAGCATCTAGTGTAGCCTTAAAAGCTTCAAAATAATTTGCAGGTACTGAAAGTTGGGCATTTATTCCTTCGTGAGCTACATAAATTCTTCCTAAAACATCTAAAGGATTCCAGGCAAGAAATAAATCGTCACGAAATTGTTTTGGGTTTTCGATGTTGGCATAGCTGTAAAAGGAAAGGGTCAATCTTCTTTGACCGGCATCTTCAATCAAACGCAATCTTTCCTCAGCCGATAATTGGTTGTATAGTTGCATGCTATATCCGATTTAAGGTGAGTAATATTGCCAACCAATTGGAGGTTAGCAGTTGCAAAGGTAATAAAAAAACACAGCTTTTTTAGGGCTGTGTATGAGATGTTTTGTTTGAATAACTTATTCGCAAGTTCCGTTAACGCAATTGATTTCAGCAGGTGGAAGTGCTAGGGAACAATCTGAAACTGCATTGGTTAAAATATTGTATTGTTTGTTCAGGTTGTTGTATTCTTCTACTAACTGAGTTAATTGTTGCACATTAATTTGATTTGGATATCTTAAAAACTCCCAAAACCCTCCACATGGTTTTTCTCCAAATCCAATAGCACTACAGCCACTTTCGTTACAAGGTGTACTTTGAATTAATTGCAAAATAGCTTGTTTTTTTACTTGCATTTCAGCTGCAATCGCAGATGCATCTTGATCGTTTTGGTTACTGCATTGAAAGTTCCCAAACAAAGTTAACAGCAATAAGCCAACAAAAAGGACATGTATTTTTTTCATCTTTAATTTTTTTGGTTTTGTTTAAGATGCAAAACAATGAAAAAGGTTGCATAAAAAAAGCACCCGAAGGTGCTTTTTTTAGTCTGCCAATACAATGACTTTGTTATTGTTCATTTCGATAGTTCCAGATTGGATTCTCAAAGTATAACAAGAGTCATTTACTTTGGAAAATTTGTTTTGAAATTCTTTTGGGAATTTAAACTCTTTTCCTTGAATTTTTACGATTCCTTCACGCAACAAAGATACAATTGGTGCGTGGTGGTTTAATATTTGAAATTCTCCATTCACTCCAGGTAAAGAAACAGCAGTTACTTCGCCTTTAAATAAAGTTGCTTCGGGAGATACAATTTCTAAAATCATAATCAATGAGTTATTGGTTGGGGGTTGTTAGTTAAAGGTCACTACCAGCAACTATCAATAGGCAACTATTATACTTCGGCTAACATTTTTTCACCTGCTGCAATTGCATCTTCGATGGTTCCTTTCAAGTTGAAAGCAGCTTCTGGCAAATGATCTAATTCTCCATCCATGATCATGTTAAATCCTTTGATGGTATCTTTGATGTCAACCAATACACCTGGAATTCCCGTAAACTGTTCTGCAACGTGGAAAGGTTGTGACAAGAAACGTTGTACTTTACGTGCTCTGTATACAACCAATTTATCTTCTTCAGACAATTCTTCCATCCCTAAGATGGCAATAATGTCTTGCAATTGCTTGTAACGTTGTAAAATTTCTTTAACTCTTTGTGCACAATCGTAGTGCTCATTACCTAAAATAGATGGCGTTAAAATTCTAGAAGTAGAATCCAATGGATCTACTGCTGGATAAATTCCTAACTCAGCAATTTTACGAGACAATACGGTAGTAGCATCTAAGTGGGCAAAAGTAGTTGCAGGAGCAGGGTCAGTTAAGTCGTCCGCAGGAACATATACCGCTTGTACCGAGGTAATAGAACCTTTTTTGGTAGAAGTAATACGCTCTTGCATGGCACCCATTTCTGTTGCTAAAGTTGGTTGGTAACCTACTGCAGAAGGCATACGGCCTAATAATGCAGATACCTCAGAACCAGCTTGGGTAAAACGGAAGATGTTATCTACGAAAAATAATACGTCTTTTCCTTGGTCAGAACCAGCACCATCACGGAAGTACTCTGCAATAGACAAACCTGATAAAGCCACACGAGCTCTTGCTCCTGGTGGTTCGTTCATCTGACCGAAAACGAAAGTAGCTTTTGAATCTCTCATGCCAGCTTTGTCAACCTTGGTCAAATCCCATCCACCATTTTCCATAGAGTGCATAAAATCTTCACCGTATTTAATAATGCCAGATTCTAGCATCTCTCTTAACAAGTCATTTCCTTCACGAGTTCTTTCACCTACACCAGCAAACACCGACAAACCTCCGTGACCTTTTGCAATATTGTTGATTAATTCCTGAATCAATACGGTCTTACCAACACCAGCACCACCAAACAAACCAATTTTACCACCTTTTGCATAAGGCTCAATCAAATCGATTACTTTGATACCAGTAAACAACACTTCGGTAGAAGTAGATAACTGATCAAAGCTTGGAGCAGCACGGTGAATTGGAGTTCCGTTTGCACCAGCTTTTGGCAAATCACCCAAACCGTCAATAGCATCCCCAATTACATTGAAAAGTCTTCCGTAAATATCAGCACCAATTGGCATTTGGATTGGAGCGTTGGTAGCGATAACTTCGGTTCCTCTGCTCAAACCGTCAGTAGAATCCATCGAAATGGTTCTAACGGCATCTTCTCCGATATGCGACTGTACTTCCAACACTAATTTAGAACCATCCGCTTTATTAATTTCTAACGAATCGTAAATTTTTGGAAGCTCTATGTTTTCACCAGTAAACACGACATCTACAACTGGCCCGATGATTTGTGAAACTTTTCCTGTGATGTTTGACATTGTAATGAGTTTATGTTGTTAATTTTTAAACTATTGCGTACTTTTTGAGGGTACCTGAAATTTTGAGTGCAAAGATAATTTTTTGAATTGTAATATCAACAAATTAAGATGGTTTTTTCTGTCTTTTTTTGAAGATTTTTTACTGATTTTGTTTTTTACTTAGTAAAAGCACCAATCATAATGGTTTGTAAACAAAAAGAGTTGCCATTTGGCAACTCTTTTAATAAGATTGTAAAGCAGGTATTAAGCTTCGAAAGGAACAATAGATACGAAAGATTTGTTGTCTTTCTTCTTTTGAAACTTCACTACACCATCCACTTGTGCATGTAAAGTATGGTCTTTCCCCATATATACATTTTCTCCTGGATTGTGTTTTGTACCTCTTTGTCTCACAAGGATGTTACCAGCTACAGCAGCTTGACCACCATAAATTTTAACACCCAAACGTTTCGATTCGGATTCTCTACCGTTTTTGGAACTACCGACACCTTTTTTATGAGCCATGATGTTTTATTTTAAAAAATTATTCTTCTGTTTTTTTGGTTTTCTTAGCAGCTTTTGGTTTTGCTTCTTCTGTTGCAACTTCCTCTACTACTACTTCTTCTTTCTTCGCAGCTTTCTTTTTGCCACCACCCAACAAAATCGACTCAATTTGAATTTGTGTCAATGCTTGTCTGTGTCCATTTTTCTTTTTGTAACCTTTTCTTCTTTTCTTTTTGAAAACGATTACTTTATCACCTTTTAAGTGATCTAAAACAGTTGCTTCAACTGAAGCACCGTCTATAGCCGGGGCACCTACTTGGATGTTACCGTTGTCGTCTACCAACATTACTTTGTCAAAAGTAACTTTGTTTCCTGCGTCGGTAGCCAAACGGTGAACAAATACCTTTTGGTTTTTGGTAACTTTGAATTGTTGCCCTGCTATCTCTACGATTGCGTACATAACAGTGTTTTTAAAATTATGAGGGTGCAAAGATAACACAATTAATTATTTATGCAAATATTATTTTTTCCTAATTTATTGCAAAAAAACCAACCTAGTTGTAACATTTGCAGCATCTTTGTAACTCATACAATCAAAAAACAAAAAGTAATATGAAACGTTATCTTATGGCATTAGGTCTTGTAGCCGGAGTAGCTGTATCTTCTTTTGCACAAAAAATTGCATTTGAAGAGTACAAATTGAGCAACGGGTTGCATGTGATCTTGCACGAAGACAAAAGTGCACCCTTGGTTAAAGTAGAAGTAATGTACAATGTAGGTTCTAAAGACGACCCGAAAAACAAAACCGGATTTGCTCACTTTTTTGAGCACTTGTTGTTTGAAGGAACCAAGAACATTGACAGAGGTGAATGGTTTAAGATTGTATCTTCTAACGGTGGAAGAAACAATGCTTACACTAGTTATGATGTAACTACTTATTTTGAAATTTTCCCTTCTAACCAATTACAATTAGGCTTGTGGATGGAATCTGAAAGAATGTTGCATCCTGTAATTAACCAAATTGGTGTGGATACCCAAAATGGAGTAATTAAAGAGGAAAGAAGACAAACCCAAGACAACCGTCCGTATGGGAATTTGATTTCTGAGGTAACCAAAAAATTATATCCTGGTTTTGGATATGAGCACGCAATTATCGGAAGTATTGCAGATTTAGACAATGCTACTTTACAAGATTTTATCGATTTTCATAAAACCTTTTATGTACCAAACAATGCTGTTTTGGTAGTATCAGGTGATTTTGACAAAGCCCAAGCAAAAAAGTGGATTAAAGAATATTTTGAAGCAATTCCGAGAGGAAAAGATGTGCAAAGAGAAAAGTTCAATGGAACTCCGATTACCGAACCAATTTCGTCAAAATTTGAAGATCCAAACATTCAAATTCCAATGATGGTTATCGGATACCGTACCCCACCGGTAACCACCAAAGATGCCAAAGTATTGGATATGATTTCTTCAATATTAAGTGACGGTAATAGCTCCAGATTATACAAAAAGATGGTAGATGAAAAGAAAATGGCCTTACAAATAGGTGCATTCAACTATGGCTTAAAAGAAGGCGGGATGTATTTAATTTATGGTTTACCAATGGGTAACAATACCATGGATGACTTGGTTAAAGAAATTGACGAAGAAATTGCCTTATTGCAAAAAGAATTAATTTCTGAAAGAGACTACCAAAAATTAATGAATATTTACGAGAATAATTTTATCCAGTCAAACTCTTCTGCAGAAGGAATTGGAACTTCTTTGGCAAACTATTACACCATTCACGGAGATGCTAATTTGGTGAATAAAGAATTAGATGAATATCGTTCTATCACCAGAGAAGACATTCGCAACGTTGTAAATAAATACTTGAATCCAAACCAAAGATTGTTGTTAAAATACACTCCTGAAAACTACCAAGATCCTGCTGAAAAAGTTACTGAACCAGCAAAAGAAGTAGATCCAGGAAAAATTATTTACATCAACAGAAATCCTAAAAACGGACCAGTGGATGAAATTCCTACCAATTTACCGGAAGGATACTCTTATAAAGTAATAGAAAACTCTGAGCAATTACAATTGTGGAAAAAACAAAAAGAGGATTCTAAATTAAAAGACAAAAAAGCAAAACCTAAAAAGTAATATAGGGCTGTTTTAAAATTTTAAATGGTCACCTTAATTTGATACACATGAAAAAATTATCCAATATATTTCTAATCGGTCTCATGCTATTTACCGTAACTATGGAAGCACAAGTAGACAGAAAAAAGATGCCAAAACCAGGACCAGCTCCTAAAGTTGTTATTGGCAAGCCACAAACTTTTACCTTACCTAATGGGTTAAAAGTAATGGTGGTAGAAGACAACAAGTTACCAAGCGTAACGATTAACTTGAGTTTAGATAACGATCCGTATGCTTTTGGTGCGAAAAAAGGAGTTGCAGAATTAACCGGTGCCTTGTTGGGAAAAGGTTCTACCAAAACACCTAAAGACAAATTTGAAGAAGAAGTTGACTTTATGGGTGCAACCATCGAAATTAGTACCGGTGGTGCTTATGCATCAGGATTGTCAAGGTACTTTGATCGTATGTTGGAAATGATGGCAGAAGCTGCATTAATGCCAAACTTCACCCAAGAAGAATTAGACAAAGAAAGAGACAAAGGGATTGAAGGTTTAAAATCGCAAGAAAAAAGTGCAGCAGCTATTGCTGGTAGAGTTTCTAGCGTTTTGGCTTACGGCAAAAATCATCCTTTTGGAGAATACGATACCGAAGAGGCCATGAGAGGCATTACTTTAGAAGATGTAAGAAATCATTATTCTACTTTTTTTGTGCCCGGAAAAGCTTATATGATTGTGATTGGAGATGTGAAGTTTAACGATGTAAAAGAAAAAATCACCAAGCATTTTGAGTTGTGGAAAAAAGCAACTGCTCCATCTATTTCTTACTCCGACCCACAAAATGTACCTTTTACTCAAATCAATTTTGTGGATGTACCAAATGCAGTACAAGCAGAAGTAGCATACATTAACACCGTTAGATTAAAAATGACCGATCCGGATTATTTCCCAGTGTTGATTGCTAATGAAATTGTTGGTGGTAGCTTTGAAAGTTACTTAAACAAAACTTTACGTGAAGAAAAAGCATGGACTTACGGTGCTCGTTCTAGTTTGCCTGCAAGCAAAAACATTACTCGTTTTAGAGCCGGAGCTTCTTTAAAACAAGCTACTGTTGATAGTGCTGTGGTTGAAATTTTAACCCAAATCAATAAAATTCGCAACCAGTTTGTAAGCGAAGAAGATTTGAAAAATGCCAAAGCAACTTTTTCAGGAGATTTTATTCGTGAGTCAGCAAAACCTAGAACCATTTCTAGTTATGCTTTAAGAATCGAAACCCAAGGCTTGCCTACCAACTTTTACGAAACTTACTTGGCTAACATCAATAAAGTGACCAAAGAAGACATCATGAGAGTTGCTAAGAAATATTTCTTAACCGAAAATGCTAGAATTGTAGTAGCTGCCAAAGGAAGTGAAGTAATGGACAAATTAGAAGCTACCAAAATTCCGGTATTCTATTTTGACAAATACGGAAATAAAATTGACAAGCCTGTTGCACAAAAAGTAGAAGCTAATGTAACTGCCAAAGCAGTATTAGAAAAATACTTCCAAGCAATTGGAGGAATGGAAAAAGTAAAATCGGTAAAAACTTTAATGAATGTAGGTTCTGCAAAAGTGCCTGGAGCCCCTGCCGATTTAAATGTAGTGATAAAATATGGCGAAGGGAAGTTTATGCAAGACTTAAATATGATGGGAATGAGTATCATGAAACAAGTAGTAACTCCAACATCTGGTTATATGATGCAGCAAGGACAAAAAATGAACTTAGAAGGAGATGATTTAAAAGAAGCTCAAGAAACTGCACAACCTTTTGCAGAATTAGCTATGTTAAACAAAGATTTGAAAGTTTCTGCAGAAAAATTTAACGAGGTAGATGTTTATGCTATTGTAGATGGAAAAACTACTCATTATTACGATAGAAATACCGGATTAAAATTAGGAACTAGTGTTGCGGTTGAACAAGCTGGTCAGAAAATGGAAGTAATTACTGCCTATAAAGATTACAAAGAAGTAAAAGGAGTTAAAGTTCCTTTTAATATGGTACAAAATGTAGGTTTTGAATTGGATATCAAATTCTCTGAGGTGAAAATCAATGAAGGAGTATCGGATGCTGATTTCAACTAAAAAATAAGTTTAGTAGTAGTATAAAAAGCAGTCTTCGGACTGCTTTTTTGTTTTACTTTTTTGCCGATAAATAAACTCCTAACAAAATGATGGCAGCTCCTAATCCTTGGATGGCAGTTAAACTTTCGTTGTCTAACAATCCCCAAAAAAACGCTACTACCGGAATTAAATAAGTAACCGAAGATGCAAAAACAGGAGAAGAAATTTTTATTAATTTAAAAAACAACACATTGGCCAAAGCAGTACCAATCACCCCTAAAACAATAATGTATCCCATGGCATTAGTAGTACTTGGCAAAGTGGCAATTTCCCAAAAACCATTAAAATGTAATACCAAATAAGCAGGGATCAATAACATAATAAAGTTACCAACGGTAATACTCAAAGGGTTTAAATCGTAAAGATATTTATTAATTAGGTTTACATTGGTTGCATAACACCACGAGGCGATTACTAAAAATAAGGCAAATCGATAGTCTTGGTCAGGTTGGTTTACAGCTCCATTCCAAACCAATAATACACTACCAATAAACCCGATAACTACTCCCCAAATTTGTCTGCGTTGAAAGTCAATTTTAAAAAGCCATATTCCCAACAAAAGTGTATTTAGCGGTGTTAGTGAATTTAAAATAGCACTTACCGAGCTGCTTAACTCCGTTTGAGCCCATGAAAACAAAAAAACCGGAAAAAAAGTTCCTAACGAAGCTGTAAGAAGCAAATATTTCCAATGACGTTGTTGAATTTTTGCAATGCTTTTAAATCCAACCAAAACAATAAAAAGTCCGGCAAATAAAATTCGAAGTGCACCTAATTGAAAAGGCTCTAAGCCCAGTAAACCTCTTTTGATTAAAATAAAAGAGCTTCCCCAAACCAAAGCCAATATCAATAAATACAAAAAGCGAAGTTGTTTGTTTTCCATAGAATTCGTTAAAGTTTACAAAACTCTGATAATTTTAGGAATTGGCACTCCAAAAAAAGTTAATTTTGAAAATCGTTTGTAATATTTAAAAATTAATAGGTTATGAAATCGCCTTTACAACTTTATGTTGTATGTAAATACAGATTTGTATAAGGCGATTACATATGACCGCAGAAAAACAAATAATTAAATACATATGAAAAAAATAGTTGCATTAAGTTTCTTGTTTTTAGGACTATTGTTCACTGCTTGTAAGCAAGAAGTAAAAGAAGAATTGCCAGCTGTAATGGCCACTACCACTTTTAACATTGAAGGAATGCATTGCAAAGAAGGTTGTGCTGCAAGAATTCAAAAAAAATTAGGAAAATTGGATGGGGTTACCGAAGCAATGGTAGATTTTGAAAACAAACTAGCTACCATTCAATACGATGCCAACAAGCAAAAACCAGAAGATTTTGTGGATTTGGTATTAAAAGTAGACCAAAATTATGTGGTTTCGGAGGTGAAAACAGAAAATGCAACTCAAAAATAAGTTTGAAAAATATTTATAACTCATACAAAAAAAGAGCTCGGTATTTAATCGGGCTCTTTTTTTATTGATTTAATGCCATGTAATATTTTTTACCGCGGAGACGCAGAGAACGTAATAATAGTATTAAGACAGATGTATTAAGTATTAAGACAAAATACTTATTAAATTCATTTCCACGCTATATGATTGCGATTGCCAACGGGATGCAGAGCATAATGCATCGAATTAGTTTTCGGGGAGTTGAGTTTACAAGTTTAATATGTGATATTAAAATATTTAACATAGTAAGCTGCATGAAAATACTAAGAATTTGGTTATTTCAAATACATTTCAGGGTTGTTTAAACAATCTTCTAAATCAGGATATTGACCCGACTTATACCTTCTTAAGGTTTCATTAAAAAGAGAGTCTGAATATTTTTTTAAATCTTTACTATTATAAAAATCAAACATCTTCATCAAACTTAAAGAAGGATTGTGGTTATAGCTTTCAAAATGATATTTTTCAAGATAGTTCTTTTTCTTCCACTTCTCCAATATAATACCTCCTAAAACATCTTTAAATTCAAAATCATTTTTGTTTTCCCTTAAAGAAATCAGTATACATTTGTCATAAACCAACTTGGATTTTGACACATCTAATAATTCATTATGATCACTTACCTTATATCTGTCTTTCATTTTTTTTACATCATCTTCGTAAATAATAATAGCCAAATTTTCTTTCCTGTAATTTACCAAATCAATAATGGCATTTTCAATATGCTTATTTTTAACAATTGTATTAACTTCATTTTTACCGGAGTTACAACTAAAAAGCAAAATTAGAATGAGTAGATTAATAAATTTCATAACATTATTATTTAATAGGAATCCAATTCACAGTTTTCCATTTTTGGCAATAAGTTGGTTCCATAATTTCATATATAAGCAACGCCTCGCTTTGCGATTCCGATAGCTATCGGAACCTGACTTCGCAATCAAGATACTTATCTTATTTTAAAACTTACAAAAATCTCCCTCAGCTTAACAAATTTTATATTTTTAAACTTCATTATTTTCCTTTCACATCTTTCACTCTTAATTGCAGGCTGGTTTGGCCATTCCATTCGTTTTCATCAATAGAATAAAGTAAGTCAAAAGGTTTTCGATTTTCTACCAACGCAATTTTTTGTCCGAGTTTGAATCCGATTGCGGGAATTCCCTCGGAAGATGCTTGTTTTACAAATAATTTTAAATGCTCGTTGTCACTTCCTAATGTTTTGGCATAACCGGTATCTACTACATTTTTGGTACAAAATACCGGATGCATGTTTCCGGGACCAAAGGGTTCCATTTGTTGTAGGATTCGAATAAATTTTGGAGTAATTTCAGCAAGTGAAATTTCTGCATCTACTTCTATTTCTGGTTCTAACATTTCTTTGGTCAACCATTGTTTTGCCAAACTTTCAAAAGCTTGTTTAAAATCCTCATATTTTTCCGGCAAACACGTCATCCCGGCAGCATGCATGTGTCCACCAAACTGAATCAAATGCTCCGAGCAAGCTTCCAAAGCAGCATATAAATCAAACCCTTTGATTGATCGGGCTGAGGCAGCCAAATAATCACCGCTTTTGGTAAAAACTATGGTAGGTCGGTAATACGTTTCAATTAGTCTTGAAGCCACAATACCAACCACACCTTTGTGCCAAGTAGGGTCATACACTACTGTAGCAAATTGCTCTTGTTCTTGGTTGGCTTCAATTTGTTGTAAAGCCATGATGGCATTGGATTGGTCTAGTTGTCGTCGTTCCAAATTAAAGGTTTCAATTTCTTTCGAAATTTCTTCAGCTAACGCAAGCTCTTTACAAGTTAAAAGTTTTACTGCATGCTTGCCATGCTCAATTCTGCCAGCAGCATTAATTCGGGGAGCGATGTAAAAAACCACATCGGATATGGTAAAAGTTCTCTTTTTCTGTTGCTGTAAAATTGCTTGAAATCCCGGACGAGGATTTTGGTTGATTATTTCTAAACCGAACTTGGCTAAAATTCTGTTTTCTCCGGTAATGGGTACAATATCTGCACCAATGGCTGCAGCAACCAAATCCAAATAGGGTTTTAAATTCTCTATGGTTCCTCCCAGAGTTTCTTCGATGCCTTGGATTAGTTTGAATCCAATGCCACAACCGCACAGTTCTTTGTATGGGTAGTTACAATCTAGTTGTTTGGGATTCAAAATAGCAACTGCTTGTGGAATATGTTCTCCCGGTAAGTGGTGATCGCAAATGATAAAATCGATATTTTTTTGGTTGGCATACGCTATTTTATCTATCGATTTGATACCACAATCTAAAGCAATAATTAAGTTAACTCCTTCTTTTTCGGCAGTATCAATTCCTTGAAACGAAATACCATATCCTTCGGTATATCTGTCCGGAATATAAGAGATTAACTTGGAGCATTTGTCTTGTAAATAATCCATGACCAACGAAACCGCAGTGGTACCATCCACATCATAATCTCCATAAACCATGATTTTTTCTTGACTTTCCAAAGCGGATAAAATTCTTTTCACTGCCTTGTCCATGTCTTTCATTAACCAAGGTTCGTGTAATTGAGTTAACTCGGGGCGAAAAAAAAGTTTGGCTTCTTCAAAGTTATGGATGCCTCTTTGCACCAATAAAGATGCCAAAACAGGAGTAATTTGCAGTTGTTGTGCAAGCAATGCAACCGTTTTGTTGTCAGGAGCTGGTTTTAACGTCCATTTCATGATTGGATATGCTTTTCTTTTTTCTCTTTATTTGTTTTTCCTGCTACAATCATTACTATTTCCCCTTTCCAAGTTTTCTTTTCTGCAATGGCAAACAATTCCTCCAACGAACCTCTAAGGGTTTCTTCAAACATTTTGGTGAGCTCTCTGGAGATACTTGCCCTTCTGTCAGAACCAAAATACTGTTTAAAGTCACCTATCGTTTTGGTTAGTTTGTGTGGAGAAACATAAAAAATCATGGTGCGGGTTTCTTCTTGCAAAGCCAATAAGCGGGTTTGTCGGCCTTTTTTATCAGGTAAAAATCCCTCAAAAACAAATCGATCATTAGGCAAACCGCTATTTACCAAGGCAGGAATTAGAGCTGTTGCACCCGGAAGACATTCTATTTCTATTTGATTTTCGATGCAAGCACGAGTTAACAAAAAACCTGGATCGGAAATTGCTGGAGTACCTGCATCAGAAATTAAAGCTATTTTTTTTCCGGCGTTTATTTGCTGTGTCCAATAAGTCAATTGTTGGTGTTCGTTGTGCATGTGGTGACTTTGCATTGGAGTGCTAATGTTGAAATGTTGCAATAATTTACTGCTGTTTCTGGTGTCTTCTGCCAAAATTAAATCGACTTCTTTTAATACCTCAATGGCTCTAAAAGTTATATCTTTTAAATTTCCGATGGGAGTAGGTACCAAATACAATTTGCTCATAAGTTGAAATAAAATCAAAGATAAACATTTGACATAAAAAAACTGCCCCCAAATTGGAGGCAGTTTACGTATCGTTTTCAGAATGGAATTATGACAACAAAGCGTCAATTGCTTTGGTGTAAGTATCTTTAGGTGCTACACCAACTTGTCTGCCAACCACTTCTCCATTTTGGAAAATTAATACGGTTGGGATGTTTCTTACCCCGTATTTTGCTGCAAATTCTTGGTTTACATCTACATCTACTTTTCCTACTACTGCTTTTCCTTCGTATTCGGTAGAAATTTCGTCAATAACAGGACCAACCATTCTACAAGGACCACACCATGCAGCCCAAAAATCTACCATTACCGGTTTATCTGATTTCAAAACTACTTCCTCAAAAGTAGCATCGGTGATTGCTAAAGCCATAATATATTAATTTAGTTCATTAAAGTGTACAAAGTTACAAATAAAATAATTCGTTTTTTTTCAAGTTGATTGCTTTTACTGATAAGGCTATTTAATAAAATGATATTTAGTAAGATAGCTCTACTATTTGCTTTACTTTATCTAAAGTAACGCTTTGCTTTTCGCCTAAAGCTTTCCAACCTCTTTCTTCAAATCGGGCTACAATGGTATTGGCAGTTTCTTGGTACTGATCGGTATTTTCAGAAAGTTTCGTTTTCATTCCCATTTGTTGTAAAAAACTTCTGGTTTTTTCGATGGCTTCCAAAGCAATTTCGTTGTTGTCTTTCCCAGAAATATTCCAAACTCTTTTGCCGTATTGTACCAACTTGTCTTTTTTATCCTCCAGCATCACGGTATATAAATTTGGAGCAATAATGGCCAAGGTTCGTGCATGGTCAATTTCATACAAAGCCGTAAGCTCATGTCCGATCATGTGTGTAGCCCAGTCAGAAGGAACTCCTTTTTGCAACATGCCATTTAATGCCATGGTACAGCACCATACAAAATTAGATGCCAAGGTATAATCATGTGGATTGACAACTACTTTAGGTCCAATTTCAATTAAGGTAGTTAAAATACTTTCTGCAAATCTGTCTTGTAAATAGGCATGGTGTTGGTACGTAAGGTATTGTTCCATTACGTGGGTAAAGGCATCTACCACACCATTTTGTAATTGACGAACTGGCAACGATTCAATTACTGTTGGGTCAACAATAGAAAAAACAGGAAACAAGGCACTACCACCTAAGGTTAGTTTTTCTTGGGTTGCTTCGATAGTGATTACTGCACCAGAATTCATTTCGCTACCGGTTGCAGGGAGTGTTAATACGGTGCCAAACGGAATGGTTTCCGTAGGGTTTTTGAATAAAATTCGTTTGCGTAAAATTTCTTCCGGATTTCCTGGAAATTTTACTGCTCCTGAAATGAATTTTACACCATCAATCACGCTTCCTCCACCAACAGCTAAAATAAAAGTAATGTTTTCTTTTCGAATGATTTCTACAGCTTTTACCAAGGTTTCCATTCTCGGATTGGGCTCTACCCCACCAAATTCCAATACTTCAAAACCATGAAGTGCTGTTTTAATTTGCTCATAAACTCCGTTTTTAAAGATGCTTCCTCCACCGTATACCATCAATATTTTTTCATCTTTAGAAATCAGTGAGCTCAATTTTGCAATTTGTCCTTTTCCAAATACATAATTTACTGGGTTAAACCAATCAAAGTTATTCATGTTGCTAATTTTTTGAATATCAATTAAAATGTTTACTTTTAACTCAATAAAATTAGGTATGAACATCACATTATACAAGAAACTTAACAATTTGTTTCAAGAGTTTAGTGTACTTTCTCAAAAATCTAAAGGATCTCTTACTGCAAATAAAGCTATTCAGAATTTTGATTTGAGCAAATATTTACAAGTTTTTTGTGCGATAGATACCTATTTTTATTTGGTTACAGAAGTAAGTTCTTTTAAAGTAATAGAAGTTGGAGGAGCTGTAGAGCAAATGGTTGGATATCAAAGAGAGGAATTACTTTACAAAAGTTATGCTTTGTTTTTAAAGTTTCATACCGTAAGGGATATTTTAAAAAGTTTAAAGGGTGGAACCAAATATTACAAATACTTGTACCAACAACCCAAAAAAAACAGGCCTTTCATTAAAGTGAATAGGACTATGAATATTATTTGTAAAAATGGTCAAACCAAACACGCTTTATTTCAAGGAATTCCGATTTTATTTGATGATGAGATGAAACCTATTTATATCTTAACAATTATTACAGATATTAGTTCTTTACAATTGATTCCAACTTATACACATTACATCATAGATGCAAGTAATGAGAAGCAGATTAAAAAGATTCCGATTCATGAAGAAGAGCTTCAGAAAGATAGGTCTAAAATCATATCAAAATCTGAAAGAAGAGTTTTGGAGCTAATGATACAAGGATGTACTAGTAAACAAATAGCGGAACGATTATTTTTAAGTGAGCATACCATAAAAAATCACAGGAAGAGCATGCTTCAAAAAACAAATTGTAAAAATTCAACAGAGTTGGTCAAATTAGCCTTAACAAATCATTGGATTTAAAATGACTATAAAGAGCTATATTTTCAGTAAGTACTTACCTATATATTTGTATATTAACCTTTAAAACACAAATCATGAAAAAAATTATTTATTACTTAGCTATTATCCCTATCTTTGGTTTATTGGCTTGTAGCGAAGAAGAGGAAGTAGAAGTGAATACGTCCTCGATTATTCCGCTAACTACTGCTAGCAGAAATAATCAAGTACAAGGATGTATCGAAATTGAAAAAAGAACCGTTGTAATAGAAGCTTGGGATGGTCAAACCATTGATGGAGATATTATTTCTATTTATGCAAACAAAGGAACTGCAGATGAAGAAATCATCATTAGCCAACAAGAATTAGACGGTCCTTCTAATAAAATTAGAGTAACACACACATTCAAAAATGGAGGGTATAATTACATTACTTTGTATGCACATAATTTAGGAAGTTTACCTCCAAATACTGCTGCAATTTCTGTAGATGGTGTACCGGTAACTTTAAGTGCAAATTTAAATACAAATGGAGCATTAGATGTGGTAGTAAAAGGATTTGGTGTTTCTTGCGATGACTAATATTAACTAATAAACAAACTAATACAATTATGAAAAAATTTACAACCGTATTTTTTGTAGCCTTACTAACAGCAATGACAATGGTATCATGTGACAAAGAGGACGATGATGATGAAGATGGTGGAGATGATATTGGATCCGGTAGTGTTGGAAATAATACCTTGTTGATCAGAAAATGGTATTATTTTTCAGATACTTATGGAAGTGTTACCGATATGTATGACCATCTTTGTCCTACTAAAAAAGATTTTGTTGAATTCAAAGCAAATAACACATTCACTACAGTTGATCACGATGAAGATTGCACTGTGATGGATACTTATTCAGGATCATGGACCAGATCAGGGAACAACTTAACTGCAAATTTGGGAGGTTTTTCTCAAACAGCTGCCATAATTGAATTAACAAATACCAGACTTCGGCTAAGGTATACTGAAGGCGGAATTACCTACATCGAAACATATACCTCAAATTAATCTAAATCCACCGATACTCTCGGTGGATATTTTATTTTTTTAAGATGAAATATCATTTTTACTTATTTATTGGATTTTTTTTGTGTTCATTCAGCTTGGGTGCTCAAAATTTCAAAACATTAGTTGACCAATTAGGTTCAGAACTTCAAGTGGTTGAAAACATACAAGTTCAAGTTGCTCAAACTATTCAAGAAGTGCAGCCCGGGGTAGTGAACATCAAGCAAATTAGTACTAAAATTAAAGATGGAACATCTACAGAAGAGGAGTTTATTTTTAATTTAAGTGATATTGATATCAACACTATTAGAACTACCACAATTAAAGATGTTATTTATGTGCAGTTATTGGTAACCAGAAAACAAAAAATGGTACAAAATATAACAAACAAGCAAAAAACTTCTTATGTAGACGCTGTTCAAGTATTGGCTAAAAATATAGATAATGGTAGAAGTTTGGTTGACTTATTTAAAAAAATGGTACCTGTTGCGGTTGAAATTACTGAAAAAAGACTATCCTTAAAAACTTATGAAGACCATTTACAATGGTTGGTGAAAAATGTAATGGAGGTTGGACAAGCAGAGAAGAAAATTACTCAAAAATTATCTACAACTTCCGGAATAGTTGGTAGAGTAGAATTAGTACAAGAGGAAATAACAGATAAAAAAACTATTCAAAAAGGGTTTTATTTTAATTTGGCAAATATCCATGCCAATGCTATTCTATTAGAAACAAAAGGAGAATTGGCTTTTTTAACAGTAGAAACTAGAAGAAAATTAAAGACAATAAAAACAACAACATCAGGAGAAACCGGAAATTATGTTGCAGAGTTTGTGCTTTATTGTGAGTCAATTGAAAAAGCAAGGGACTTACAAAAGGTACTAAAAGAAGTCATTCCATTAGCAGAAAAAAAGGTCGAAGAATCTATTCCAAAAGTCACCACATTTTCAAAAGGGTTGTCGTTATTAAACGACTACATCAAGTTAATTGAAAGCAAAGAATCTGCAGTTCATCAAAATTTTGACGGCAACTGTTTATCTCAATTTAAAAGAAAAGAAGTTGCTGTTTCAAAAACTATAGAAGAACTATTTGATTTTAATTGGAGTGACTTACAAAAAAACAACATCAAATTTGGAACCAAAGGTAAGCAAGTATTTATTGAAATTGGAACCAAAAGTGGCGATAAGTATATCAAACAAACTTTAAATGGCGAACCAAAAAGCTATACAGACAAAATCGAATTGCTATTTAACGAAGTGGAAGATGCACAAAAGACCGAAGCAATATTGTTTCAAATGATTGAGTTTTGTGAAAAAGAGGAACTAAAAATTCCAAATACCAATGCAGAAATACTCAAACAATTGGCACAAAAAATTCAGAAAGTTGTTCTAGGTAAAACAACCTACGATCAATATTTTTCCGTTATCGATGATAAAACTGTACAAATTAAATTGGTTGACGTAACCGATAAAACAAGTAAAGAAAAAGTTTTTGAATTTAACATTCACGATATCAATCCGGTAAGTGTTCAATTTAACACTTCTGGGCTAAATGTTTTGGTACAAATAAAGACCAATTATTTAGAAAAGATCATAAAATATTATGAGGATGGAGCTATTAAAAATTATCAAAATGCAATCACTTTACAAGCTACAGATGTAGAAAATGCCCGTCAGCTAGTTGCATTATTTAAAAAATTAGCAACCAAAAAATAAAGTTAGTAGTAGTTAGTTTTACAATCCCTTGCTGATTATTTTAGTAAGGGATTTTATTTTTCAATTAATTCAAAGTCCAATAGATTTTCTCTTTTCAAAACAGTTGATATTTCCAATAATCTCTGGAAATCAGAAGAAGTTTAGTCTTTCAAAGTAACACACAAATGGATTTTAGTATTTTTAGCCGAGTTGAATTTAATCATCATATTCCCGGAATTCATCGGGTTTAAAAGTTTTACAATGTTTAGTACAGAAATATTTTTTGCATGAAGCAAAGTGTCGTGATTTTCTCGATAAAACTCAACTGATTTGTTTGGTAAAACAGAATGTTTTTTCTCCAGTTCTATGGAAAGATGCGGAGTGTTTACGATTATTTTTTTCTCAGATTTTTAAGCACAAAAAACAAATAGCAAACACATCAAGCTAATGGCAAAATTTTTCATAAAGTTATTTTTTATAAAACAAATTATGCTCTACATATTCCCAAACTTTTGGAGGTAGTAAGGGTTCCACATTTTTACCTATAGCAATACTATTTCTAATGAAGGTTGAAGAAATTTCTATCACTGGTGCATCTATTACATGAATGTTAGGATACGATAACAATTCAGTTGTTGGGATTTCATCATTTTTACGTGGATACACATAAATAGGGTAGTTGGCTAAAATTTGCTCGTAGTTTTTCCATTTGTGTAAGGAGTTTAAATTATCCTCTCCCATAATCAATCCAAATTGGTGTTGTGGAAATTTTTCGTTTAAATGAACCAACGTATGAATCGTATAATTTGGTTGAGGTAACTTAAATTCAATGTCGGATGCTTTTATTTTAGGGTAATTTTCAGTAGCCAAATGCACCATATGCAATCGATGGTAATCGTCTAACAAAGATTGTTTTTTCTTGTGAGGATTGTGCGGAGTAACCACCATCCAAATTTGGTCTAAATCGGTAAACTCAGCCAAATGATTGGCAATAATCAAATGCCCTATATGTATGGGGTTAAACGTTCCGAAATATAAGCCTATTTTCATTTTTGGTTGATGGGTCTTAGATTTTAGTTGTTAGTGATTTGTGTTACAAAATTTATCCCTTTCCATTCAACATTTATAATTTATCATTATTAATAAACTCTTTGACTAGCTTCACAGCTTCCTCTTTAGCAGTTTCTAAATCGTAGTTTTTAATTACTACATCAAACTGTGGAGCAGTAGCTAATTCTACGTGGGCTTTGGCTATTCGCATATTTATTTTATCATCACTTTCGGTAGAACGTTGTTTGAGTCTGCGTTTCAATTCATCAACACTTGGAGGTTTTACAAAAACGGCTAAGGTTTCTTCTGGAAATTTCTTTTTGATTCGCAATCCTCCTGCCACATCAATATCAAAAATTACATGTTTACCTTTGGCCCAAATACGTTCAACTTCGCTTTTTAAAGTGCCGTAAAAGTTGTCGGTGTATACTTCTTCCCACTCTACAAAATCTTCTGCTTTGATGTGCTTTTTAAATGCTTCCCAGGTAATAAAATAGTAATCTTTTCCGTGAACTTCCTCTCCCCGTGGTGCCCTAGTAGTACATGAAATAGAGAATTCTAAATTTAATTCCGGTTGTGCCAACAAATGTTTAACAATGGTGGTTTTACCAGAGCCAGATGGTGCAGAAAATACGAAAAGTTTGCCTTTATTCATTGTTGTGTTGTTATTTAATCTAAAAAATCCAAAGAATTTAAAAAATAGTCTAAATACTTATAGAACATTCAAAACCTGTTCCTTAATCTTCTCCAATTCATCTTTCATTTGCACTACCAATTTTTGCATTTCGGAATGATTTGATTTGGACCCCATGGTGTTGATTTCTCTTCCCATTTCTTGGGTAATAAAGCCTAATTTACGTCCGTTTGCTTCTGTACCTTTTAAAGTTTCTAAGAAATAATGCAGGTGATTGGTTAGTCGAACTTTTTCTTCCGTAATATCATATTTTTCCAAATAAAAAATCAGTTCTTGTTCAAAACGATTTTCATCTACCGAAACTTTAATTTCTTCTAAAGCAGTTCGCAATCTTGTTTTTACGGTTTCAACACGTTCGGTATCATAAGAAACCGCATCTTTCATAAATTTCTCAATATTGGCAATGCGTAATTGAAATTCTTTTTCTAACGATGCCCCTTCATCTTTTCTAAATTGGATGATATTTTCCAAAGCTTCGTCTATCACAATTTGAATTTGTTTCCATTCGTTTTCATCCATCTCATCGCGTTCGGTTTTTAAAGCATCAGGCATTCTTACAGCCATCTTCATCAATTCGGTTTCATCTGCATTTGGTATCACAGCTTTCATTTGTTGAATGTATCCTTTTACAATCGGAACATTTATTTTGGAAGAAGTTTCTTCACCTGTAACTTCCACAAATAAAGAAAAATCTACTTTTCCTCTTTCTAATCGTTGCGAAATTTGGTTGCGTACACTTAGCTCCATTTCTCTAAAAACAGAAGGCATTCGTGTGTTTAAATCTAAACCTTTGCTGTTTAACGATTTAATTTCTACAGTGATTTTTTTGGTAGGTAATTGCAAAGAAGCTTTGCCAAAACCTGTCATGGATAATATCATGTGTTGAATTTTCTTTTGGGTTATTTTGCTCCGGTACTTCCAAAGCCACCGGTTCCTCTTTCGGTATTTTCTAACGAAATTACAGGCTCTAATTGAGCAGTTGCATGAGCTGCAAATACCAACTGAGCAATGCGATCTCCAGGGTGAATTTCAAAATTTTCATTGGATAAATTGACTAAAATTACACCAATTTCTCCTCTGTAATCGGCATCAATGGTACCCGGACTATTGAGTACAGTAATTCCTTTTTTCAATGCCAAACCACTTCTTGGTCGCACTTGAGCTTCGAAACCAATTGGAATTTCTAGGAATAATCCTGTTTTTACCAAAGTTCTTTCCAAAGGTTTTAGCAAGATACTCTCCGAAATATGTACTCTTATATCCATTCCGGCTGCACCTGGAGTTTCGTAATTTGGCAACTCGTAAGGTGATTGATTGATGACTTTAACGTTTATTTTTTCCATGTTGGGATTATTTTTTGCAAAAATGCTTTTTGCTGATAAAAAGTAAAAAGCAATAAGACCAATAAAATACCGAATCCTATCCAATAATTTTCACGATAACCATAAAAGTACACCAAACTTCCTGAAAAAGCAAGCATCAGATACATTCCCATGGTTTTCCAATCGTACGGAATGGGGTATTTTTTTTGTCCCCATACATACGATAACAACAACATACTTCCATATGCACCTATGGTAGCCAATGCAGAACCTACATATCCTAAAACCGGAATGGTCCACCAGTTAATCAAAAGTGTGCATAATGCTCCTATGAGAGAAATTACCGCTCCTATCCAAGTTTTATCTACCACTTTGTACCAAACTGACAAATTGGTGTAAATACCTAAAAAGAAATTTGCAATTACGATGATTGGTACCACAGTCATGGCATCCCAGTAACTTTCATTTCTAATTAAAAATGGTTTTAGAATGTCTGAAAACAAAATTACTACATAGGTGATGATGCTTCCGAAAATCACAAAATACTTGGTGACATTGGCATAAGTTTGAGGAGCATCTTTTTCTTTGGCCTGACTAAAAAAGAAAGGCTCGATACCTAGAGTAAATGCCGTTCTGTATAACACCATAAAAACCCCAATTTTATAGCAAGCACTGTAGGAACCAATTTGTGCCATAGGAACATGGAGTTTTTCTAACAAAATTTTATCTAAATGCTCATTAATGGCAAAGGCTATACCTGCCAATAAAATAGGAAAACCATAACGAATCATTTTTTTCCACAAACTCCAATCAAAATTTCCTTTGGCAAGCCAGTATTTTGGAATAAAAACTAAAAATGTAAACGCACTTGCCAAAAGGTTGGAAACAAACACATAATTGACTTTGGCATCTGGAAAGTAAATGCTTTGTAATAGTGGGTTTTTGTCAAAAAGTTTAGGGAGAACCATTAAAAAAAACACATTCAAAAGCAACATCAATCCTACATTGGTAATTTTAATAATGGCATAAAAAACGGGTCTTTTTTCTGCTCGTAATTGTGCAAACGGAATTACTACTAAAGCATCTAAAAACAATATCCAAATGGCATAAGTAAACAAATCCTCCGAAATACCGATGCTTTTAGCCAGCCAACTTTTGGCCAAAACTACGATAAACAAAAATCCGAAAGAAGAAAATAATAACGAATACAAACTGGTTTTCGCAACATCATTTGGTTCATTGTGTTGGTGAAAGAACCTAAAAAAAGCGGTTTCCATACCGTAAGAAAGCACCACATTAAAAAAAATGATGTAAGAAAACAAAATGGTTACCGAACCATATTCGGCATTGGTGAGCATGCCATTGCTGGTGTACAATGGCACCAGCAAAAAGCTAAACATCCTTGGCAGTACGGTGGCTAGACCATAAATAAAGGTTTGTTTAAAAAGTGCTTGGTACTTACTCAAAATGATTTTTTAATGGAACAAAAATAACGAAAATTACCTGCAGTAGTTGCAGCTTAAATTTCTTTTAAAAAGTGAAATCCCTTTGGAATAAAACCTTGGTTGTAAAAAAACTTGTGGGCTTTAAAATTGTTGGTATAGGCATCTAAAGTGAGCATTTTGCAATGCTCACTTTTTGCTTTTTCTTCTAAATAAGCTACCATTTGGGCTCCAACTCCGGAAGAACGAAACGCAGGAGCAATCACAAAATGGTCTATTTCCAAGTACTTACCAGACCAAAGTTTGGTGTTGATCCAAAATCCGGTAAGGCCAATTTTTTGGTTGTTTTGAATGGCTATTAATTGGAAATATTGATTCGGAAGCATTTCCTGTAACATCGCTTCATAGGCTTCTAACGATAGGTCGGGATACATCAATTGTATCAAATCAAAATTATTTTTCATTTCTTCCAACGAAGAAGTCTCCAGCAATTGAATTTCCATCCAGTTTGAAAAATTAAAAACGATATCCGATAGAAAAACCGGCATTAAACTCAATAGATTGAAAACGATTTTTTGTTTCTTCTCCAAAATTTCGAGCAATATTGGCATATGGGCCAAACACAAATTTATCGGATTGGTTCCATTTGTACCCAATTCCTGCACCTAAAATAAAAGCATTCATGTTTACTGTAGAAACATCGTCTACAAAATCCCCAAAACGATATTTGATAAATGGGTTTACATACAATCCGGAGCAAGCATGGTCTTGGCCAAAGTAATAATTGTAGCCTATTTTAATACTATTGGTTTTAAAGTTTCTGCTGCCACTTTCCGATTGGTAATTCATTCGGTCGTTAAACAAGAACTCTGCCTCTACCGATTGGTGGTTATCTATCAAATGCTCATAACCAACTTCGGCAGATGCTACTACCAACGTATTTAAAAAGTTGAATTTAATCTCGTTTTTAGGATAATCGCTTTGTGCATACAAAGCATAAGTTCCAAGGATAAAAAGGGTTAAAAATTTTTTCATAACAACAGCATTTTTCAATTAAGTAAGAATTTACGTAAATTAATAAAAACAAAAGTACTAATTTCTTCCGTTTTCTTTCGGATATAATTGATAAACCGGAGTACTTTGCCAAATTCGTTCGGTTTCAACTTCCATCACGGTTAAAGGGCCTTTAAAAGCTGCACCGGTGTCTAAGTTCCACACGTTGTGAAAATGAAGAGGCATGGTAGAGCCCAAACGTGTGGTAGGGGTGTGTCCGATAAATACTTTCGTATAAATTCGCAATCGCATAGGGAAATACGGATGGTTTTCGGTCATTCTTTCGTCTGTCGCAACAGCTGTTTCCCAAAGGGTTCGGTCCCAAAAAAACATTTCCGGGAAATATTCAAATGCAATTCCTTTTTGGTTGGTAAAACCTGCATGCAAAAACAACCGATTTGACGCATCTACATAGTAGGGTTGCAACGATTCTAAAAAAGCAATGTGTTGGTTTAGCTTTTCTAACGAAATATTTCGATAAGCATCTAAAGTCGATTGCCCTCCGTGGATGATCCATTCCTGAGAAAACCTACCGGTTTTTAGATAATTCAAAAATAAATCATCGTGATTTCCACGAATAAAAATACAGTTATATTGACTTTTTAATGAAATCAACGCATCAATTACTTCCGGACTTTGGCTCCATCCATCTACATAATCTCCTAAAAAAATGAGACTATCAGAGGCTTTTAACGAAATGGTTTGCAACAATTCTTCCAAAGCCAAGTAAGCTCCGTGTATATCTCCTACCACATAAGTACTCATGAACTATTTTTTGATGATTTTTTGGATATAAGTTTCCTGATTGGTTTCTATTTTTATTAAATACATTCCATTTTGCAAATGATTAACCGACAGGATTTCTTGCTGTTGGAAAGAAGTCACTTTTTGTTGTAACACCATTCTACCATTCAAATCAAAAAGCTCAATTTGCATTTCTCCAAAATACTCAGGTAAAGTGATAAAAATTTCGGTAGTTGCTGGGTTAGGAAACACTTTAAGCGTTTGAAGCAACGAATTTGCAACACTCAAATTACAATTAGGACCTGCTGGTGGAACAGTGAAATCTTCTACTTGGTCACTAGCTGAGTTGGTACCAGAAGAAGCAAATTGACCCAAACCTCGATTGGCAAAAACTTGCCATATCAAACAATAATCTTCCCCACCTGTAGTAGCTTGATCAGCTATAATTAAGGCATCTCTGGCATCGGTAAATTTAGGGTTGCATGGTTGTATTTTCATGCCATCTAAAACCAATTGCATTACTTTATTATTACCTCCATTACCGTTGTAAATATCCGGATGATAGCCATATTTAGCAATGTATGCCCAGGTTAAATCCCACAACATACTTGCCCATACACTTCCTACTCCATGAGGAACGGATAGCGAATTAGTAAACTGAAAAGTTACCGGATTGGTAGTGGTGTTGGTAGAGTATGGAAACGGTCTGATTCCGGTTCCTGTAGTTGGTTGATTTACAGCAAATGTCCCAATACCTCGTTGCTGCACTCCATTATCTCCAGGTTTTAATTGCATCATCAATGTAATCCAGTCCGACCAACCTTCTCCCATTTGTTCTTGTATAGTTAAACAACCGGAAGCATTTTTCCCACCAGTTAATCGATTGGAAATACCGTGTCCGTATTCATGAGCTACAATTCCATTGTCAAAGCTACTGTCTCTAGCATTGGATGGCCCTTGGGTTGGTCTGCTTAAAGTAACCGTTACGGTTTGTGTAACCATGGTACTAATTATGTTTTCTCCCAATGCTTGGGTGATACTAATTGCAGGTATGGTAAGGCTTGCATTGCCCCCACCCATACTAATGGTTCCGGTGGTATTGTTCACAATGATTACTGCCAAGGCTCCAGCATTTTGAGCTCTCAATACCTTATCGGTAAAATTGCAATCACCTCTTCTGATCACACATATTTTACCTTGAATTTGAGAAGCATTCAACGGGTTAGAACAAGCCAATGCTTGTGTTCCAACACTATCTTGGTACAATATCAATTGTCCGGTAATACCACTAGGTGCTTGCGGTAAAGCTACAAATCCAGGGCTAAATGCACTTTCTAAGCCTGGTTGTACACCTGCAATGCTACTAGGTGAAAGTATGTTGAGAATATTGCTAGAAGTAGTGCTTCCAAACATAAACATTTGCATTCGAGGACTATTGCCATCAACAGGAGTTGCAAAATTGGCATTGTTTGTCCCTGATCCATCTTGTGATTCTGCAATAACAGGGTCGTTGTCTCCACCCAATGAAAAAGTATAATTTAATGCTTGGAAATTGCCGTTTTCTTCATCAAAGCCATATTGGTACCATACATCGTGCAACACATTGTTCATGTAAAACAAATTGGTTACAGAAGCATCAATATATTCTGCAGGAGCTTGTAAGGTAGGATTGTAAGGAAAATCAAAAACCAAATTGCCTCCTCCTTCAGCAGAAGCACCAATGGTGCTATTGATTCCGTCAAAATCTTCTCTTGCCCAAACATTATTGCCTCTTGTAATAGTGAATTCCGGTCCTGGAATTCCGTTGGTATCGTGCCACCCGTATGGAGATGCCAAAATATTGTGTGGATTGGTAATTAATTGACGAGGACTATGGTTGGGACTTTCAAAGTTAAATGGAACTACACGATAACTTCCTAAACTATTGTTGGCAAACAACGCTTCTGACACATCAAACGACTTTCCAAAATAGCCTTCATGGGCATGGTTTTGATGGTTAGAATTTGCCCCAAAATCACATCGCAATACCAAATCGATTTGCGATAAAACTTCACCGGAAGTTGCATCAATTTTAATCAACCATAAATTTTTGTAATTGATGCTAAAAAAAGTGATTTCCCAAGCCAAAGCCAAAGCATCTGTTGGGAGTTTTTCATAACCCAATCTTGCCTGAACCGGGTAATCCAATTCCAAACCATTGTTTAATTCAAAAAAATGATGGGTTTTAGTTTTGATAATTTCTATATTGTTAATTGCTTGCAATTGGGTATGTTGGTAAGCCAACCCAACCGCTTGAGTTACGGTAATGGTGGGAACCGTTTGACTTATTCTACTGGAAAGGTTTTTTTCAAAACGATCAAAATAATGAAATACCTTTCCGTTTTTAATAGAAAAGTTAGATTGTGCTCCAAACACATACTTTCCATCATACAACTGGTTTACATAATAATTGGTAATTCCGGTTTTTTTTGAAGTAGCTTGGCTTTCAATGGTCCAATTTCGGGTATCTTCCCAAGTCAAATCATACTTGGCAAATTCTTGGTTAAAAAAATTTGCAATAATTTGTTCTGCTTGTTGGGCCTTTAAGTATGAGGTTAAAAAAATACAGATAAGGGCAATGTTTCTTTTCATTAGCTAGTTTTTCCATAGGATTTTTTCAAAAATAACAACAAATTAGGAATTTCGTATTGTTTTTTATTTTTTTATAAACTGTTAAATCAAACAGAACTCGTAATTTGCTTTGCTAAATTACTCCATTATGGCAAACGAACTTAATCAAGAAACCAGTCCGTATTTGTTGCAACATGCCAACAACCCTATTCATTGGAAGGCATGGAGCGAAGCAACCTTAGCGTTGGCAAAAAGCCAAAACAAATTGTTGTTGGTAAGCATTGGCTATGCTGCTTGTCATTGGTGCCATGTGATGGAACACGAAAGCTTTGAAAGTGATGAAGTTGCAGCTATTCAAAACCAATATTTTGTAAATATAAAAGTTGATAAGGAAGAACGACCAGATGTAGATGCCACATACATGAAGGCAGTGCAAATCATGACCGGAAGAGGAGGCTGGCCATTAAACGTGGTTTGTTTGCCAGATGGCAGACCCATTTGGGGAGGTACGTATTTTAGAAAAGAAGATTGGCTTTCGGTTTTGCAACAGTTACATCAATTGTTTACAAACGATCCCGAAAAAGTAGAAGGTTATGCCATGCAGTTGGCAGAGGGATTGCAAAGTATGCACCCCGTTGTGGCTTTAGAGGAACATTTTTTAGTGCCATGGCAGGAAATAATCGAAAAATGGCAAAAAAGTTTTGATTTGGAATATGGCGGACATGCCAGAGCACCTAAGTTTATGATGCCAACCAATTTGGAATTCTTCTGGCAGTTTTCCGAAAAAAAAGAGGCTCCAGCTGTAAAAGAGCAATTACACCGAACACTAGCCAGAATGGCTTGGGGTGGTTTGTTTGATGTGGTAGAAGGAGGTTTTGCCCGATATTCGGTAGATATTCGTTGGCATGTGCCTCATTTTGAAAAAATGTTGTACGACAATGGTCAGTTGCTTTCGGTTTATGCCAAAGCATTTCAGCAAAATCCCGAATTTTTATACCAAGAAGTTGTTGAAAAAATAGTCGATTTTTTACAAAATCAATTAAGGAGTCCCGAAGGATTGTTTTATGCTTCTTTAGATGCAGATAGCACCAACGAAAACGGAACTTTAGAGGAAGGAGCCTTTTATGTATGGAAAAAAGAAGAACTGCAAGACCTATTAAAACACGACTTCGAAAAATTTACCGATTTATACAACATCAACGAATTTGGTTATTGGGAGCATGGCAATTATGTGTTGATTCAAAACCAAACCTATTTGGAATTTGCCCAAAAATGGCAAATGACGTTTGCGGAATTAATTTCTTTAAAAAACCAATGGTTGCAAATTTTAAAAGAAGCCAGAGACCTTAGGCCAAAGCCCAGGTTAGACGATAAAGTCATCACTTCTTGGAATGCTATGACCATTATTGGATTGTTAGATGCTTACGAAGTATTTCAGCAACCAAAATATTGGCAATTGGCAGAACAAGCTATGCAATTTTTAATCCAAAACTTGTACCAAAACCACCAGTTGTATCGCATATACCACCACGGAATAGCCAAAACCGAAGCCTTTTTAGAAGATTACGCATATATGATACAAGCGTTGTTGCATTACTTTAAAAGCAAGCCGGAATTGGCAATCTTAACTTTAGCCAAAGAATTGACCGATTTGGTGTTAGACCAATTTTACGATGCCGAAAGAGGATTTTTTGCGTTTCATCCGCAACAAAAAAATACTTGGAATGCCCATTATGAAATAGAAGACAATGTGATACCCTCTGCTAACGCCATCATGGCAAAGAATCTACGAATTTTAGGGTTGCTGTATGCTAATGCCTATTACGAAACTCTAAGCAAACAAATGACCCAGCAAGTGATGCAACAAGTCGATTATCCTTCTGCCTATTCTCATTGGTTACAAGAAGCCTTGCATTGGGAACTGCCAGCAAAGGAAATTTTGATTTTCGGACCACAAGCCGCATTTTATTTTAAAAAGTTTACCCAAACTTACTCGTTAAAGCACCAAGTGTATTTTTCGGAAAAAAGCTTGCCAATTCCTTTTTTTCAAAGACCTTACACCGAGCAAACGTTATTTTATGTCTGCGAACACGGAGCTTGCTTACAACCAATAGAAACTTGGGAGGAGTTGGAAAAATTGATGATAGTATAATCTTAAAATTAAAAATAGAAAAAACTTTAAAAACTAAACCAATAATTATGAACTGGATATCCTCATTAAAAAACTGGCTGCAACAAGCCAAAGTACAAGCAGAAGCAACTTCAGAAAAGGCCAAAGAAAAAATAGCTCCGGTAGTTGATGAAGTAGAAAAAGCTTTGGAAGAAGCCAAAGAACAAGTAATAGAGAAAGTGGAAGAATATGCTCCTGTAGTAAAAGAAAAGGTAGAGACTTCTGCCAATGAGTTTTTTCAAAATGCATCAGAAGTTGCTGCTCCATTGGTAGAAAAAGCGGAAGAATTGGTAGAGCAAGCCCATCAAAAAGTGCAAGAAGTAGCCCCAAAAGTTACCGAAGCAGTAGAGGAAATGGTTGAAAAAGTAAAAGATGCCATCAAGGGAGAGCAAAAATAGCTAGGGTAAATTTATTGAAGGAACTTTCTTCTAACCCATCAAATCCAATATCTTTGTGGTATGAATGAAAATTTGGATCCAACCAACCAGCATTTTTCTCCAGAGGAAATCGACATCGAAAAAAAACTTCGTCCGTTAAGTTTTCACGATTTTGCCGGACAAGAACAAGTGTTAGAAAATTTAAAGGTCTTTGTAAAAGCAGCCAATTTGCGTGGAGAAGCTTTAGACCACACCTTGTTTCATGGCCCTCCCGGATTAGGAAAAACTACGTTAGCCAATATTTTAGCCAACGAATTAGGGGTTGGCATTAAAATTACTTCCGGGCCTGTGTTAGACAAGCCAGGTGATTTGGCTGGATTGCTTACCAATTTAGAAGAAAGAGACATTTTATTTATTGACGAAATTCATCGATTGAGCCCGGTTGTGGAGGAGTATTTGTACTCTGCCATGGAAGATTTTAAAATAGACATTCTCATTGAAAGTGGTCCAAATGCCAGATCGGTACAAATCAATCTAAATCCGTTTACTTTAGTTGGAGCAACCACTCGTTCAGGATTGTTGACCTCTCCAATGCGAGCCCGTTTTGGCATCCAAAGCCGATTGCAGTATTACAACACCGAATTACTCACTACGATTGTGGAAAGAAGTTCTGCTATATTAAAAACTCCCATTCACCACGATGCAGCCATAGAAATTGCTGGCAGAAGTAGAGGAACTCCTCGTATTGCCAATGCCTTGTTGCGAAGGGTAAGAGATTTTGCACAAATCAAAGGGAATGGCACCATAGATAAAGAAATTGCAAAATATTCCTTGCAAGCTTTGCATGTGGATGCCTATGGTTTGGACGAAATGGACAACAAAATTTTACATACCATTATCGATAAATTCAAAGGAGGTCCCGTTGGTTTATCTACTTTGGCAACTGCAGTTTCGGAAAATGGCGAAACTATCGAAGAAGTTTATGAACCATTTTTAATACAAGAAGGATTTATATTACGAACCCCAAGAGGTAGAGAAGCTACCGAAAAAGCATACAAGCATTTAGGAAAAATTTCTACCAAAAACCAAGGAGGTTTGTTTGATGGCGTGTAAAGCAAATCAAATTTGTGTATTTTAGCCATTAATTACAATAAAATCCAGCTTTTTTAGTTATTATTGATTGCAATATTGAATACTTTGAAAACAAAATACATTTTAGGTTTGTTTAGCATCCTTTGGTTTTTGGCAGCTTGTTCTACCAAAAAAAATGCCTTTGCAAACCGAAACTTCCAAGCTTTAAACACCAAATACAATGTGTTGTACCACGGAAATAACGCATTGGAAAAAGGAAAAGCAGGGCTGATAGAAACCTACCAAGATAACTTTTGGGATGTATTGCCAATTGAAAGATTTCAGGAGATTGATTTGGCTAAACTAGAAGAAGAAAAAGCCAAAAATCCGGATTTTGAAAGAGCAGAAGATAAATCAATCAAATCCATTCAAAAACGTTCGATGCTTATTCAAGGAATTGAACGAAATCCTCAAATGGATGAAGCCCACATTTTATTAGGTAAAACAAGATATTACCAACAGCGATTTATTCCGGCTTTAGAAGCATTTAACTATGTGTTGTACAAATACCCAAGAGGAAATCAATTGGCTGAGGCAAAATTATGGAGAGAAAAAACCAACATTCGTTTGGAAAATGAAACGGTTGCTTTAGAAAATTTGAACAAGCTTTTAAAAGAAACCAAATTCAAAAAACAAACTTTTGCCGATGCACATGCCATCATGGCTCAGGCACATATTAATTTGGAAGAATTAGACAGTGCTGCCATAAAATTGGAAAAAGCAGTTTCTTTCACCAAAAAACAAGAAGAAAAGGCAAGGTATTTATATATCCTCGGACATTTATACCAAAAACAAAACCAAAAAGATTTGGCAGATGCTTCTTTCCAAAAGTTGATCAACATGCATCGCAAATCACCCAAAAGCTATTGGATTCATGCCCATGTGCAACAATCACTTTTGCAAAATCCAAAGAACATCGACTCGGTAATTTGGTTAAAAAAAGCCAATAAGTTGATAGCAGACTACGAAAACAACAAATACTTTGATGCCTTGTACTACCAAAAAGCATGGTATTACGATGCCATTGGCAATGCTGAAAAAGCCAAAATATTGTACAAGACTTCTTTAAAATACAAAAAAAACGACAAAGTATTAACCGCAAAAGTGTACCAAAGTTTGGCTGAAATTTACTTTAACGAAGCCAAATATGTAACAGCCGGAAAATACTATGACAGTACCTTGGTGTATTTAACACCAAAAACAAGAGAACACCGAGCAGTTGCCAAGAAAATTGAAAACTTGGCAGATGTGATCAAATACGAAGGCATTGCCACTACTAATGATAGCATCATTAAAATTTGGCAAATGAGTGAAGCTGAAAGAGAAAAATTCTTTTCTGATTACATTGTCAAACTAAAGAAACAAGATGCGTTATTGGCAAAATTGCAAAAAGAACAACAAAAGAAAGAAGAAATCCAACAAAATAACCAATTGCGTCAAACTGTTACAAAAAGCGATTTAGGAGGAGATGACATGATGGCTTTTCCAGGGATGCCACCTCCATCTATGGAAGAAACCTCTAAAGGTGGTGCACCAGCTCCACCGGTGAGTAAAAGCAATACTTCTGTAGCTTCTGCTTCGGGTGGTGGAACTTCTGGACAATTTTACTTTTATAACCAAACTTTGGTAGAAAACGGAAAAAGAGAATTCATTCGTGTTTGGGGAAAACGAACTCCGGGAACGTATTGGAGATACTCTCAAAATAAAAATGCCAATACAGACGAAGAAAAAGACGGAGAAAAAGAAAAGAAAAAAGAGTTGGATGGAATAGATGAGTCGGACGAAAGGTATTCCGTAGCCTATTACACCGATCAATTACCTACATCGGAAAAAGAAATAGACAGTTTAAAAATCGACAGAAATTTTGCTTGGTATCAATTAGGATTGATTTACAAGGAAAAGTTCAAAGAATTAGAAAGAGCTTCTACCAAGTTTCATTCGTTATTAAACCACCAACCAGAAGAAAAGTTGGTATTGCCATCCATGTATCATTTGTATAAAATTTACGAATTACAAGGTAATACAGCCCAAGCTAATTTGTGGAAAAACAGAATTATCCAAGAGTTTCCAGAATCTAGATATGCTTCTATTTTGAGCGGTAAAGTAGTTGCCGAAGATGTGTTAGACAACGATCCGAGAATTGCTTATAAAAACTTATACAAACAATACGAGTTAGGAAATTATTTGTTGGTGCATGAGTTGGTGGAAGTTGCCATCAACAAATTTGTAGGAGATGAAATTGTTCCGAAATTAGAATTGTTAAAAGCTTCTTTAACCGCCAAATTAGAAGGAGTTGAAGCGTACAAAAATAGTTTGAACTATTTGGTGTTAAACTATCCAAACGCAGCAGAAGGAAAAGCAGCAGCTGAATTACTCAACACCCAAGTGCCAAAACTAGAAGCAATGGCATTGGAAACAGAAGAAGCAACTTCTTGGAAAATTGTTTACGAACTAAAAAGTAACCAAGAAGCAGCTAAAAAAGTTTTGCTGGAAAAGTTAGACAAGTTTTTAGAAAATCGTCAAGATTTGAAACTGAAAAAATCAGTCGACATTTATAATTTAGATACCCAAATGGTGATTTTACATCAAATAAAATCAGAAACTTTGGCCAAAGAATTGGTGTCGTTGTTAAAAGATGCAAAAGAATATCAAGTAGCGGAAAAAGGAGTGGTTATTTCTTCGGAAAACTACAAAGTGGTACAAGCAAAAAAACAATGGGAATTATTTAAAAATCCACCTAAACCATAAATTAAACATGTTTTCAAAAAATAATAGCGGAGGTGCTTTAAGTGTTCGAACCAACAGAATTGTAGAAGAAACTAAAATAGTAGGAAATATTTCCTCTGTAGCAGATTTTAGGTTAGACGGTCACTTGGTTGGAGATTTTTTTGGAGAAGGAAAAATAGTAGTGGGTCCCAACGGAAGCATTCGAGGAAACGTGGTTTGCAAAAGTGCCGATATCGAAGGGTATTACGAAGGGAAAATCCAAGTAACGGAATTGTTAAGCATCAAAGGAACTGCCACCATTTTAGGAGAAGTCATTGTTGGGCAATTGTCTGTGGAACCTGGAGCTAAATTTTCTGCCAGCTGTGTAATGAAAGGTTTAGAAAGCAATGCATTACTTTCGCATGAAACAGAAACAGCCTAACAAATGGTTGATTTTAGCACAAATTCCCTTTCAAATGGGAGTTACCATTTGGTTGTTTTCTTGGTTTGGAACGTGGTTAGATAAAAAATTAGAAAACCAAACCGAAACTCCTAACACGACTTTATTTACTTTAATAGGTGTATTTGTAGCATTATACACGGTATATTCCACGGTTCAAAAATTAAATCAATCCAAAGATTCATGATTGCTTTGTTTCAAAAATATGCCTTTTTAATCAAGGCTTTTGTTTGGGTTTTGCCCTTCTTTTTACTTCACTACGTGCTGTTTGCATTCGGGCCATTTAAAGAGGATTATGCCAATTTTGTGTTTCCCATTCCGATAGTTTATTTGCTTTTTTGGGTTTTTACCAAAACCATATTAATTGCTTTAGATTATGTTTCCAAAAAAAGCATGGCACAAGTTGGGTATTTGTTTTTGTTTTTAACCACCTTTAAAGCCATCTTGGTTTACGTGATATTTTTAGAAATCATTAACGACCAACACGAACTAGAAAAAAACTCACTCATCTTCATATTCTTGGTATTTTTGGCAATAGAAACCATCTTTACCACCCAAATTTTGAACAAAAAACAATAAACTAAAATTCTGACTTTCAATTCCTCAAAAAAAAACTTCGATTAGGTTTGCATAATGAAGAAAAAATGTACCTTTGCACAAATTTTTAAGGACCTAATTTTAAGTATTTTTTATAGGTATGGTGATTTTCAAAAACCGTTTACGTTTACTCTCGTTGTTTTGCACTCTTTTAGCAGTGTTAACTGTTCAAGCCCAATCGGTTAATGATTCAATAGCTTCAACGGAAACTCCTGTTGTGGCAACTGCCACAGAAGAAGTGGAGCATCATGAAAATCACGAAGAAGGAGGAAATAAAATTACTGCTTTTATTGAGCACCACTTACAAGATTCTCACGATTTTACTTTCTTTTCAGACGAAGCTACCGGAAAGCACTATGGCTTTTCGTTGCCTGTTATTTTATGGGACAATGGATTAAAAGTGTTTTCATCTGGTAAATTTCATCACGGAGAAAATGTTGCTGAAGTAGATGGTAATTACTACAAATTATACCACGGGAAAATATATAAAACCGATGCGGAAGGAACTATTACTTACGACGATCACCACCATCCAACCAATGCCAAGCCATTAGATTTTTCCATCACCAAAAATGTGGTTTCTATGTTGTTGGTGTCCATCATGTTGTTATTCATGTTTACTTCCTTAGCTAAATCTTACAAAAAAGGACCTATTCCAACTGGTTTTGGTAGAATTTTAGAGCCATTGATCATTTTCATTCGCGATGAGGTTGCCATCCCAAATATTGGAGAAAAAAAATACCGCAAATACATGGGGTATTTACTAACTGTATTTTTCTTTATTTGGTTGTTGAACTTGTTAGGGATGACCCCACTAGGAATCAACGTTACCGGAAATATCGCTATCACAGTTTGTTTGGCTTTGTTTACTTATGTAATTACACAATTTAGTGCGAATAAAGATTATTGGGGACACATCTTTTGGATGCCAGGGGTACCAATTCCTATGAAAATCATCTTAGCTCCTATAGAATTATTAGGAACACTAACCAAGCCATTTGCTTTATTGGTGCGTTTGTATGCCAACATTACTGCTGGGCACGTTGTTATCATGAGTTTGATTGCCATGATTTTTGTTGGAAAGAATTTAGCAGCCGATTTGCCAATTTCATTAGCATTGACTTTGTTTATCTCTGTTATCGAATTGTTAGTTGCATTTTTGCAAGCATTTATATTTACCATGTTGTCTTCTTTATTTATCGGTATGGCAGTACAAGACCATCACCATGAGGAGCATCATTAATTAATTGAAGTTTAATTTTTATATATATTTATCATGAACATTCCAATGTTAGTAGGTGCAGGATTAGTAGTAATCGGAGCCGGTTTAGGTTTAGGAAAAATCGGTGGTTCTGCTATGGATGCTATCGCTCGTCAGCCAGAAGCTGCAGGAAAAATTCAAACTGCGATGATTATTATCGCAGCGTTACTTGAAGGTTTGGCATTTGCTGCCTTGATCTTAGGTAAAGCTTAAAAAACTAAACTCTGGTTTACACGGTTGGTGTAACCCAGAGTTTTTTACTAAAATTTATTTGCAAACACTATATCATTTAATTCATTTATAATGGAGAAATTAATTAACGATTTTGGTTTTGGATTATTTTTCTGGCAGTTAATCATCATGATTATTTTGATCGTTTTGATGGTGAAATTTGCTTGGAAACCAATCATGAATTCTATCACAGAAAGAGAAGAAGGAATCAAAGATGCCTTACAATCTGCTGAGAATGCCAAAAAAGAAATGCAAAATTTGAAGTCAGATAACGAAAAATTATTGCAAGAGGCTAGAGCTGAAAGAGATGCTATGTTGAAAGAAGCAAGAGAAATGAAAGAGAAAATGATTGCAGATGCTAAAAATGAAGCTGCTCACCAAGGAGAGCAAATGATTGTACAAGCTAAGCAAGCTATTGAAGCAGAGAAAAATGCTGCGATGGCTGAATTGAAAAACCAAGTTTCAGAGTTTTCTTTACAAATTGCAGAGCAATTGTTGCGTAAAGAGTTGAGCGATAAACAAGCTCATGCCCAGTTGGTAGAAAAAATGTTGGCTGAAACCAAATTAAACTAATCCATAGCATTCATGTCAAGAGCAGCTGTTAGATATGCCAAAGCCATTTTAGAATTGGCTAACCAAAACGGAACCACTGACAAAGTGAATTCTGATATGACTTTGATGCAGGATGCTTGGAAACAGAGCAAAGACTTGCAAGTGTTTTTGACCAATCCTGTAATCAAGCAAGAAATGAAAAGAAACGCTTTATTAGAAGTGTTTCCACAAGCACAAAAAGAAACCAATGCATTGTTTGAGTTGTTATACCAAAACAAACGTTTTGACATTTTATTTGCCGTTACCCAAAAATTTCAAGAATTGTTGTTGGTACAAAATGGAATAGTAAAGGCTATTGTTACTACAGCTATTCCGATGACAGCAGAATTGGAAAAACAAGTTTTGGAAAAGGCAAAACAAATGACTTCCCACCAAGTAGTTTTAGACCATAAAGTGGATGAAAGTATCATAGGAGGTTTTATTTTAAGAGTTGGTGACCAACAATTAAATGCTTCTGTGGCAAGTCGTTTACAAGAAATTAAAAGAGAAATTATCAATTAAACACCATTAATATCTATATAAAATGGCAGAAATTAAACCTGCTGAAATTTCAGCAATTTTAAAGAAACAATTATCCGGAATTGATGCCGGAGCTTCCTTAGAAGAAGTAGGAACTGTATTACAAGTGGGTGACGGTATTGCTCGTGTGTACGGATTGTCTAACGCTCAGTACGGAGAGTTAGTTCAGTTTGACAACGGCATGGAAGCCATCGTTTTGAACTTGGAAGAAGACAATGTAGGGGTAGTATTGTTAGGACCATCTACCGGTATTAAAGAAGGATCTACAGTAAAAAGAACCCAAAGAATTGCTTCTCTTAAAGTTGGAGAAGAAATGGTGGGTCGTGTTGTAGATACTCTTGGAAACCCAATTGACGGAAAAGGTCCTATCGGAGGAAAATTGTACGAAATGCCATTAGAGCGTAAAGCTCCAGGGGTAATTTACCGTCAGCCGGTAAATGAACCTTTGCAAACAGGTATTAAAGCTATCGATGCCATGATTCCTGTAGGAAGAGGGCAAAGAGAGTTGGTAATTGGTGACCGTCAAACCGGTAAAACTACCGTTTGTATTGATACCATCTTAAACCAAAAAGAATTTTACGATGCTGGTCAACCAGTATTTTGTATTTACGTTGCTGTAGGACAAAAAGCTTCTACCGTTGCAGGTATTGCTAAAACTTTAGAAGACAAAGGTGCCATGGCATATACTGTGATTGTTGCTGCAAATGCTTCTGATCCAGCTCCAATGCAAGTATATGCTCCAATGGCTGGTGCTGCAATCGGAGAGTATTTCCGTGATACAGGTCGTCCTGCTTTGATTATTTATGATGACTTGTCAAAACAAGCTGTAGCATACCGTGAGGTGTCGTTGTTGTTAAGAAGACCACCAGGACGTGAAGCTTACCCAGGAGACGTATTTTACTTACACTCTCGTTTGTTAGAAAGAGCTGCAAAAGTAATTGCAGACGATGATATTGCTAAAAACATGAACGATTTACCAGAATCGTTAAAACCAATCGTAAAAGGTGGGGGGTCTTTAACTGCTTTGCCAATTATCGAAACTCAAGCAGGTGACGTATCTGCTTATATTCCAACCAACGTAATTTCGATTACCGATGGTCAGATTTTCTTAGAGTCTGATTTATTCAACTCTGGGGTTCGTCCTGCAATTAACGTAGGTATTTCGGTATCTCGTGTAGGAGGTAACGCACAGATCAAATCGATGAAGAAAGTATCTGGTACATTAAAGTTAGACCAAGCTCAATTCCGTGAATTGGAAGCATTTGCTAAATTTGGTTCTGACTTAGATGCTGCAACTTTGAACGTAATTGAAAAAGGTAAGAGAAACGTGGAAATCTTAAAACAATCGGTAAACGATCCGTTTAAGGTAGAAGACCAGGTAGCCATTATTTACGCAGGTACCAAAAACTTATTAAGAAATGTACCGGTTAACAAAGTGAAGGAGTTTGAAAAAGATTATTTAGAATACTTAAATAACAAACACCGCGATACTTTAGATGCTTTAAAAGCTGGAAAATTCTCAGATGAATTGACCGATGTTTTAGAAGCAGCTGCCAAAGAAGTTTCTGCAAAATATAATTAATGAGTATGAAGTATTAAGTTTCGAGATGTAAGAAGTCTTGTTACTTAATACTTTTAACTTAATACTACTAAAATGGCCAACTTAAAAGAAATTAGAAACAGAATCACCTCGGTGCAAAGTACCATGCAGATTACCTCTGCTATGAAAATGGTATCTGCGGCTAAGTTGAAAAAAGCACAAGATGCCATTACTGCCATGCGTCCGTATGCAGAAAAACTCACGGAGTTGTTGCAAAATTTAAGTGCTACCATCGAAGGCGATTTAGGAGGTGCATTTACCGAGCAACGCGAAGTGAAAAAAGTCTTAATTGTTGCCATTACTTCTAACAGAGGTTTGTGTGGTGCTTTTAATTCCAATGTAATCAAACAAGTGAAAAACTTGCAAGAAATCTATGCCGGAAAAGAAGTAGAGGTATATGCCATTGGAAAAAAAGGTGCAGACGTGTTGAAAAAAACCATGACAGTAAATACCGTAGAAACCGGTATTTTTGACCAATTGACTTTTGAACATGCTGCCAAGTTAGCCAATGAGATAGCTGATAAATTCACTTCTGGAAATTACGACAAAATTGAATTGGTGTACAACCAATTTAAAAATGCAGCTACACAAATCATCAAAACAGAACAGTTTTTACCATTGGTAGCACAAGCTACAGTTAATAGCAATGCTACCGGAGATTATATTTACGAGCCAAGTAAGGAAGAAATCATTTTAACGTTAATTCCAAAGGCTTTAAAAACCCAATTGTTCAAAGCTATTCGCGATTCTTTTGCTGCAGAACACGGTGCACGTATGACTGCTATGCACAAAGCAACTGATAACGCAACTGCTTTGCGAAACCAATTAAAATTAACTTACAACAAAGCTCGTCAAGCTGCAATTACTGGAGAAATTTTAGAAATTGTAGGTGGAGCCGAAGCTTTAAATGGATAAGAATTGATTTTTTGAGATATCAAGCCACGAGAAATCGTGGCTTTTTTTATACTGTTTTTTGATAATAATCTTAAAACTATTCAAGGTTTGATTGGGAAGTCTTATTTTTGAAATACACTTAATTTTTATCGAATGAAACAGCTTTTGTTTTGGTATCTGTTTACCGGTGCTTTGTTTGCCCAGCAACTTACCTTAGATCAAATCATGCAAGGAGACGATTTTATTGGCCATTCTCCTACCAATGCTCGTTGGTCAACAGATGGGAATACTATTTTTTTTGAATGGAATCCAAACCAATATCCTTTAGCAGAAACCTATTTTTGGAGCAAAGGAATGACTACTCCCCAAAAATATAATGGGAACCAAGCAGAAACCTATCTTGGAAATGCAGCTAAGGATGCTTTAGGAAATATATATTACATCAAAGAAGGAGCCTTGTTTACCTACCATCAAACTACCAAAAAAAGTAAGAAAATATACCAAAGTAGTCAACCAATTTCAAATGTTACACTTGGTAATTCTCCCGGAATTATTTATTTCCAACAAAACCAACAATTGTTTCAGTGGAACCAAAATACGAATCAGTTGTTGCAAATCACCAATTTTCAATCTGGGAAAGCTCCTGAAAAAGCTCCCAAAGCCAATTATTTACAAAAACAACAAGAAGAGTTATTTGCCATAATTCAAAAGCAAAAACATCAGCAAAAATGGCAAGACTCCATTAGGAAGTTGCAAAAAGAGTTCTTTCCAAAACCTTATTATTATGGCAGAGCAAGTTTAGAGCAAATCACGGTAAGTCCGAGTGGGAAGCATCTTACTTTTAGAGTTACCGAATATCCATCACCTGTAAATACTAAAGTTGAACATTTTGTAACCCAAGATGGTTTTACAGAAAATAAAAATGCCAGACCAAAAGTTTCGATAAAAAACTTCCCAAAACAACAAATGTTTTTGATGGATGTGGAAAGAGATACGGTTTACTCGGTAGATTTTTCAAAACTCTCCAATTTATCGAAACAACCCAAATATTGGGAGGAATATCCGGATGCGAAGATAGATGAATTGGGTGTAGATGACATAGTGATGCAAGCACCTGTTTTTTCTGATGATGGGAAATATGCAGTTTTGGAAGTAAGAAGTTTAAACAATAAAAAAAGGTGGTTGGTGCAATTGAATCTCATAGAGGCAAACATCAAAGAATTAGATGCACAATATGATGAAGCATGGATTGCAGGTCCAGGAATTCCTAATTATGCCCAAAGTAGAGGTGTGTTGAAGTTTTTCCCAAATACCTATCGCGTTTATTTTCAATCTGAAGCAAATGGGTATTCGCATTTGTATCAGGTAGATTTGGTTTCCGGTAAAAAAGAAGCACTAACGCAAGGTAATTGGGAAGTAAGAGAGGTTATCGCATCTAAAAATGCCCAAATTCTGTATTTAGTTACCAACCAAACCCATCCGGGGAATAGAGAAATACAACGATTAGAGGTAACAACCAAAAAGTTAACCACTTTGTTTGCGAAACAAGGTGCTTTTGAAGCAGAGCTCTCTCCAGACGAAAAGTATTGGGCTTTGCGATTTTCATCAGCCAATCAGCCGTGGGAATTATATCTAGCAGAAAATAAAAAGGATGCCAAACTGCAACAATTGACCAAATCTACAACCAAGTCCTTTAACCAATACCCTTGGATTACTCCAGAAGTGGTCACTTTTACTGCCAAAGATGGTACTAAAGTGTATGCAAGATTATATGCCCCAAAACAAGAAGTAAAAAATCAAGCTGCGGTAATTTTTGTGCATGGTGCGGGATATTTACAAAATGCTCATCACTATTGGAGCACTTATCATAGGGAGTACATGTTCCATCATTTGTTGATGGAAAAGGGATATATGGTATTAGATATTGATTACAGGGGTAGTGATGGGTATGGAAGAGATTTTAGAACCGGTATTTACCGACACATGGGAGGTTTGGACTTGTCAGACCATGTAGATGGGAAAAATTATTTGGTACAAAATCATGGAATTGATGCCAACAGAGTTGGTATTTACGGAGGCTCTTATGGTGGTTTTATTACCTTGATGGCCTTGTTTACCGAACCCGGACAATTTGCTGCCGGAGCAGCCTTACGTGCTGTTACAGACTGGGCTCATTACAACCATCCGTACACTGGAAATATTTTGAATTACCCAGAAACAGATCCAATTGCTTTTGAAAGAAGTTCTCCTATTTATTTTGCACAAAATTTAAAAGATCCATTGCTTATTTTACACGGTATGGTGGATGACAATGTGCAATACCAAGATGTAGTAAGACTATCGCAACGATTGATAGAACTAAAAAAGAAAAATTGGGAAATGGCTTCTTACCCAATCGAAGCTCATGGTTTTAAAGAAACTCCTTCGTGGATAGACGAATACCAACGAATTTTAGATCATTTTGAGAAGCATTTAAGGAAATAAAAAAAGGTGTTCGAAAACAGTTTGTTTAAACGAACACCTTTTGGTTAATCTAGTAACTTAAGAAATTAGTATCCGAAATAAGTTTCAGGTTGTAAACGAGTAATTTTTCCGAAATTCTTTTCGATGGTTTCAAAATCTAATAATTTTTCGTTACCCAAAATCACATAGGTTTTTGGTTGATTTTTGATGTAAGTGTCATTAAATTTCAACACGTCTTGAATGGTCATCGAAGGAACTTTTTCGTACATCATTTTTCTGAAATCGTAGTTTCTACCCATTCTTTTGGCAGCAATATAACTCCAAATAATGTTCATATTGCTAATGCGGTTGGTTTCAATGTCGGTTATCAAAGCTTCTTTAGCTAAGTTAAAAGCATTTTCCGAAACAGGCATTTCGTTAAACAATTCGTTAAATGCATTCAAAGCATCTACTACTTTGTCATTTTGAGTGGCAATAAAACTGGTGTTTCTAAAATGTTCATCTGGTTTGCCTGGAGCATTGTATCTTGCATTAGCAGAATATGCCAATCCTCTTTTTTCACGCATTTCTTGGAATACAATCGCATTCATGCCTCCACCAAAATAAGCGTTGTATAAGTTTACCGAAGGCATGATTTTTTCGTCGTACATGGCTCCTTTGCTTACTGTTTGCACGTTTGATTGTGGTCCATCATAGTGAGCAAAAAATACGCGATCGGTTTTGGTGTCTTGTACTTCAAATTTCACACCTTTTGGAGCTGGAATAAATTTAGCAGGTACTTGGTGGTGTTTTTCTACTAGTGCTTTGATTTGAGCAAAAGAACTTGGCCCATAGTATATTACATCATGCACATAGTTATTCATGTTTTTGATGATGGCAATCAAATCATTAGGAGTCATCCCTTTTAATTCTGCTTCAGATACGGTAAATGTGGTTGGTGAAACCGGACCATATGTAGCATAATCTACCAATGCTGCAAAGTTACTACGTTGGTTTTTCTTGCTGTCTGCTCTTGATTTTAAAATGGTTGCAACCAAGTTTTGATAAGCTTTTTCATCAGGTTGAGCATCTTTTAAAATGCTTTCTAACAAAACCATTGCTTTTTCTTGGTTTTCACTCAAACCATTCACACGAATAGTAGTTTGGTCTTGCGAAGCGCTTACACTAAAGTTACAAGCCAATTTAAAAAACTCTTGTTTGATTTGCTCCGGAGTGTATTTAGAAGTCCCTAAATAATTCAAATAACTAGCCGCCAAATTGATTTTTTTATCTTCATTACTTCCAAACGGGAAATAATACACCAAGTCAAATGTAGGATTGGTTTCGTTCTTTTTATATAAGATAGCTTGTCCTTTATTGGTTTTTCCTTTGGTGATTTCTTTGTCAAAATCTACAAAAACAGGACTAATTTTATTCACTTTAGCAGAAGCAACTTCTTTATAAAAATTAGATTGTGCATCTCTATTGATATGAATTGGAGTGATAGCAGGCTTATCTACTACCGGAATATCCGATGGTTTTCCTTGACGCTTATAAATTACCACGTAATCATTTCCAAAGTATTGGTTGGCAAAAGCTACCAACTCTGCTTTGGAAATTTTGCTCATTCTGTCGGTATAACTTACCACATCTTCCCAACTTTGACGATTCAAATAAGCCATTACCATTTTCATCGATCTGCTTCGATTACTTTCTAACTGACGAATTTCTGACAATTTGATGTTGTTGATACAAGCATCTATTAACCAATCCTCAAATTGACCTTTTTTCAATAATTCTACTTGCTCCAATAAAATGTCTTTAACTTCTTCTAAAGTTTGTCCGGCTTTATTTCTTCCAGAAATCATCAAAGCACTATGGTCATTTAAGGTCCAAGTAGAAGCTCCTGCACCTCCTTGGATACGTTGTTTTTGGTTCACATTCAAATCTAACAAACCAGCTTTGGAGTTAGATAAAATTTCTGCTGCCAATTCTGCCTTCATGGCTTCCGGACTTCCTAAGCCAGGTAAACGGTAAGCAATTCTTACGTTTTCTGCTTCCAAACCAATCACATCTACCGATTTAACTCCAGTAAGAGCAGGAAGCGGTTGTCCTTGGAATTTAGGAGCATTTCCCGGTTTTAGTTTTCCCAAAGTTTTCTTCAATATTTCAATCACTACTTCCGGGTCAAAGTCACCCGACATAGATACTGCAAGGTTGTTGGCTACATAATATTTGTCAAAAAACTTGCGAATTTCTAACATTGATGGGTTTTTCAAATGTTCCGGATCACCTAAAGTAGTTTGTGTTCCGTATGGATGGTTCGGAAACAAGGCATTCAACATAGCTTCGCTTGCTCTACGAGCATCGTTGGTAAGTGACATGTTTTTTTCTTCATATACCGTTTCTAACTCCGTATGAAACAAACGTAATACAGGATAGGTAAAACGATCAAATTGAATTTTTGCCCAGTTTTCTAATTGGTTGTTCGGAATGTTTTCTACATAATACGTGTAATCATTTCCGGTTGCAGCATTGGTACCAGTAGATCCTATGGCTTTCATCAATTTGTCGTATTCATTCGGAATTGCCAATTTGGAAGCTTCAAAAGACAACGCATCAATTTCTTTGTATAATTTTTTGCGTTGCTCCGGATCGGTCGTTTTGCGATACACTTCAAACAAATCTTCAATTTGTTGGATCATCACTTTTTCTTTTTCCCAATCGGTGGTACCAAAGTTTGGAGTTCCTTTAAACATCATATGTTCAAAGTAATGTGCCAAACCGGTTGTGTTGCTTGGGTCGTCTTTACTTCCTACCCGAACGCCAATTACAGTTTGAATTCGTGGTTCTTCTTTGTTCACACTTAAATAAACGGTTAAACCGTTTTCTAAGGTGTAGATTTGTGCCTTTAATGGGTCGTTTGCGACCGACTGAAAGGATGTTTTTTGAGCGAATCCTGTGGCAGTAATCATAAAGGTCGTGATTAATAAGGTGAGTTTTTTCATTTAATTGTATTGGTTTAATCTTTAACAACCTAAAAGTATCTATTTAGAACTCACATCACAAAAAATTAGGTTTTTCATAACAATTTCTAAACCTTGTAGTATCTTTGAAATATTGGTATGTGATATTTTTATGAATCCACAAGAATTAATTCACTTATTGGCTTTGTTGCAAGTAGAGGGTGTTGGAGATATAGTAGCTAAAAAATTATTGCATCATTGCGGAACTGCAGAAGCTGTTTTTACCTCAAAAAAAAGTTTGTTGCAAAAAATTGATGGTGTAGGAGAAGTATTGGTCAAACGATTACAAAATAAAGAGGTATTTGCTTTGGCTGAAAGTGAAATGCGATACTTGGAAAAAAGTTCACATGAGATTTTTTACTTTAAAAACGATAATTACCCTGAAAAATTAAAACATTGTGTAGATGGTCCGGTATTGTTATTTGGAAAAGGAAAAATGCAGTGGAAACAGTCTAAAATAATTAGTATTGTTGGTACAAGAAACATCACAAATTACGGAACAGAGTTTTTGAAAATTTTCATGGAAACGATACAACCTTTTCAGCCGATTATTGTGAGTGGATTTGCTTATGGCGTAGATATTACAGCCCATAAACTAGCAATGGAACACGATATACAAACCATAGGGATTTTAGCTCATGGACTCAATCAGTTTTACCCAAAAGTGCATAGCAAGTATGCCAAAAAAATGGAGGAAAATGGTGGTTTTTTAACGGAGTTTTGGAGCTCTTCTCAACCAGATAAGGAGAATTTTGTAAAAAGAAACCGCATCGTTGCCGGAATTGCAGAAGCTACCATAGTTGTTGAAAGTGCCGAAAAAGGAGGATCTATTATCACAGCCAATTTAGCCAATGATTACAATAGAGATGTTTTTGCAGTACCCGGAAGAGTGAGTGATAAGTATAGCCAAGGTTGCAACCAACTAATTAAAACACAAAAAGCACAAATGATTACCTGTGCTGAAGATTTGATTTATTTGCTCCAATGGAAGCTAGAAGAAAAGCCAACACCTACCATTCAAAAGCAATTGTTTGTGCAATTATCCGAAAAAGAGCATATAGTTTATGACTATCTCTTAGAAAATGGAAAACAATTGTTAGATGAAATTTCACTGCATTGCAGCATTCCAATCCACCAATTGTCTTCTATGTTATTGCAAATGGAATTACAAGGAGTCATTAGGCCTTTACCCGGAAAATGGTTCGAAGCTGTTTAATGACAACCACAATCGTTCTCTCCACAACTTTTCTTCTTTTTTTTAAAGAAAAATTTCTTACCCAAATAAAATAAGGAGAATCCTAAGAGCAAAAAAGCAACGATATTTTGAAGAATGTCCATTTGGATATAGAAACCTTAAAAATTATTTTTGAAACAATACTTTCCATTTCGGATAAAACAAAACCAATATTGCTAAGTTCATAGCCAATGGAATTCCAGTTTCTACCAATTCTTCCGGACGATTATCTAAAAACAAATGCAAACAAAAAATGTTAAAAATAATAGGTAAAAGTGTGATAGCTCCAAACAATCTGGTTCTAGGAATAATCAGTAAAACACCGGATAAAATTTGAAAAAAGCCAACCACTTTTAACATTCCAGATTGGCACATACCAGTAATAACTTGTTGGTAAGCTAATGGAATGGTAGATGTGGCATCATACACTTTACACGGACTCAAAAAATGTTTGTTCAACCCTTTGTAAATAAAAAATAAACCCAAAACAATGGATAAAACAACGATTACGTAAGAGATTTTTTTCTGCATAATTTTAATTTTAAAGTTTATAAATAAATTCCTCCACCTAAACCAATAAAACGAAATTGTGGACTTCCGATTCGGTAGTGTTGGTACCCTAAATGCAAATGATAGTTGTTCCAATGACGTTTGATTTGAACGTCTAATTGGTTTACCGGTTGTTGATTGATCTGACTCCAAGTGATGTTTCCGGCAATGCTGTAGTTTTTCTGAAAAAAATACTGAGCTTGCAAACCATAAGAAAATCCTGCTTTATTTACTCCAGTTCCTATATACGACATTCCGATTTTCCATCCTAATTGAAATTGCTCTAATCGAATTCGGTCGTAATGTAAATGAAAATAGAAGAGATTTAAGTGGTTGGTGCGGTCTTCTATCCGATTAAATTCCCAAAACGCAGCATAAGAAACACTGGCATAAAAATATTTTGAAGGATGAATGCTGCATTGTATTTCGTTGCCAATCAAAGTGTTGTTGGAATATAAAAATCTGTTTTGAAAATGCGTTCTCCATAACGGATAGTCCGAATCTGAACTATAAGAACCTTTCCCGAGTTTTTGCAACGGATATGGGGTTGCACCGTAGTGTAAATGGTCTTCTGTTGCATAAGAACCAATCAGGCCATATTTCACCAATCCAAAAGCAATATCTGTGATAAAAAACTCCAACAAACTTGGGTCGCTTTGATGGGTTCTACCTCTGGATCTACCTCCAGCATGGTTCGAATTGGAAGGACCTACAGTGGTGTTTGATGGCTGATTTAATTCGTCTTTAGCTTTGTCAATTTTATTTTGACTGTATCCAAAGTTTATTGCCAAAAGCACCAAAGGAATCCATTTTACCATGACTTATTGAAAAAATTGATAGGAAATAAAAGCCACTAAATAAGCAAAACCACTCATAAAAAACAATTGTATCATAGGCCACTTCCAAGTGTTGGTCTCTTTTTTTACCACTGCCAAAGTACTCATACATTGCATGGCAAAGGCATAAAATAACAACAACGAAATACCGCTTGCAAGGTTATAAATTGGTTGATTGGTGGTAGGATTCCTTTCGTTTTGCATGCGTTGTTTGATGGTAGCTTCTTCATCAGCACTTCTACCAACACTATAAATGGTAGCCATAGTGCCAACAAAAACCTCTCTTGCAGCAAATGACGCAATAATACCAATGCCAATTTTCCAGTCGTATCCTAATGGTTGAATAACAGGTTCGATGGCTTTACCCAAATAACCAATGAAAGAGTTTTCTAATTTATAGGATGCTATGGCATCTTCTACTACTTCGATTTTTGCATTTTGATACTCAGGTTGAGAGACAACCCATTCTTCTGCTTGATTCATTTGATTGTTTGGGCCATAAGAAGCTAAAAACCAAAGCAAAATAGAAATAGAAACAATGATTTTTCCTGCACCAAACACAAACGCTTTGGTTTTGTCGTACACATTCAACCCTACATTTTTGTAAAATGGGACTTTGTAGCTTGGCAATTCTACCACAAAATAACTCTTCTTTTCTACTTTTAAAAGTTTATGCAATACATATGCGGACAATATAGCAACGGCAAACCCTGCTACATACAACAAAAACATTACCATTCCTTGCAATTGAAAAACGCCTAAAAAATATTCGTTAGGAATTACTAAAGCAATTAAAATGGTATATACCGGAATTCTGGCTGAACAAGTGGTAAATGGTGTGATAAGAATGGTAATCAATCGTTCTCTCCAATTTTCGATATTTCTGGTTGCCATGACAGCCGGAATGGCACAAGCAGTTCCGGAAATTAACGGAATGATACTTTTTCCGTTCATCCCAAAAGGTTTCATTAATCGATCCATCAATACAACTACACGACTCATGTAGCCGCTTTCTTCTAACAATGAAATAAATAGAAATAAAAAGGCAATTTGAGGTACAAAAATTACAACACCTCCAATACCCGGAATCACTCCTTCTGTTATCAAGCTGTTTAACATGCCTTCAGGAAGTGTTTGACTCACCCAAGAGCTTAAGTTTGCAAATTGTTCGTCAATAAAATCCATCGGAATGCTGCTCCAATGAAATATCGATTGAAACATCACAAACAGCAATCCAAAAAAGAAAACATAACCAAAAATGGCATGGGTAAAAATTTGGTCTAATTTTGCTTGCCAATTTTGTGCTTTTTCGGGTTGTATTTGGTAGGTTTTTGCCAGTATTTGTTTGATGGCCTGAAAGCGAATCACCGATTCACGATGTTGCATTTTTTTAATTTCACTTTCGTTTTTTACCCCAACTTTTGATTCAACGGATGTTTTGGTGTGTTGGTTCCAATGCAAATCATGAGTAATTACCAACCAAAGTTTGTATAAAGAGGTATTCGGAAAAGCTTTTTCTAAAGCATCAAAATACAAAGGGTCGATTTTAGAAATATCCACCGAACTTTTATGATTTTCGGTGATAGAAGCTGATAGCTTTTCTTTTAATTCATGCAAACCTTCTCCGGTTCTTGAATTAGTCAAAATGACTTTTGTGCCAAGTAATTCTTCCAGAAATGGCACGTTTAATTCAATTCCTTTTACTGGCATTTGGTCAATCATATTTACTACCAAGCAAGTTGGAATTCCCAAGTCTTTGATTTGGGTATAAAGCAATAAATTTCTGGACAAATTAACCACTTCCGTTACCACAACAATCACATCCGGAAAGTCGTGATCATTTTCGTTTAACAACAATTCTAAAACTACATTTTCATCTTTTGAAGTGGTGTTTAAACTATAAGTACCAGGCAGGTCGATAATTTTTGCTTTTTGTCCGTTTGGTAAAGTACAGGAGCCTACTTTTCTTTCTACAGTAACACCCGGGTAGTTCCCAACTTGTTGTTGCAAGCCAGTCAATTGATTAAACAAAGAAGTTTTTCCGGTATTCGGATTGCCAATCAATGCAATTTTTAACGATTCAGCCATAAACAACGAATTAGTTGGATAGAATTTCAATTTCTATTAATTGTGCAGTTTCTTTTCGGATGGCAATTTGGGTTTGATTTACTTCAAACAATAAAGGGTCTCCTAATGGAGCCTTTCCTTTACCAACAATTACTTGGCCTTCCATACATCCCATTTCAATTAATTTTAAAGGAGTGTTTACTACATCAAAACCAACAATAGTTGCTTTTTGATTTTTAAGCAAAGAATCTAAGGTGATTGCCATCTTATTTAGAATGATTTTAAATACAAAAATAGAGATTAATTTTTTAAAATCTCGATTTATTTTTTCGGAAAGAATTCTTTTTCCAGAATTTGAATATCGTTTAGTAATTTTTTCATGTCTTCCATATTGGTGCCATCGTAAAACCCACGCACTTGTTTTTTCGGGTCTACCAAAACAAAGTTTTCTGTATGTACCATGTCATATAATTCCTCCGGATTTCCGGTTTCCACAGCCAAGTACGAAGTACGAGCCAAATAAAATATATCTTTTTTATTCCCTGTTACCAAGTTCCATTTTTTATCATCAACTCCTTTTTTCAAAGCATAAGCTTTTAGTACTTGCACACTGTCAATTTCTGGCATTACGGTATGCGAAAGCAACAACACATTTGGGTTATTTTGCAATTCTTTTTGCAAAAAAACCATGTGGTCTTTCATGATTGGGCAAATACTCGGACAAGTTGTAAAAAAGAAATCTGCCACATATATTTTTCCCTCATAGTTTTTGTTGGTTATGGTTTGTCCGTTCTGGTTTATAAAAGAAAAGTCGGCAATTTTGTGGTCTTTTCTAATAAATTGTACACTGGTATCTACCAATTTCGGATTTACATCTGCAGGATACCAAACCTTTAATTTGGGCTCTTGTACCATTAAACGATAAGCAATCACTAAAAATATCACCGAAAAATAAGAAAAAAACAGGAGGAGACTTTTATATTTCTTCCACATACAACACTAAGTTTTATATTACAAAAATACAACAGCAACGCATGGTTTGGTTCGAGTACAATCTATAATAAACACAACTTTAACATGTTGTTTGCCCTTCTCTTGAACTAAGTTTTCTATTTTAGACTTCCTTTTTAAAAACAAACTAAAATGAAACACTGGAAAAAACTAAGCTTACTACTGGTATTTGGTGCTGCTTTTGCACAGCAAAACCCCGGCATTCGTTTGGATTATATGGATAGAACCGTGAAGCCGGGAGACGATTTTTTTAGATATGTAAACGGACTTTGGTACGACCAAACCGAAATTCCAAGCGATAGAACTCGTTGGGGTAGTTTTGATGAGCTACGAAAGAAAACAGATGAAGATGTGATGTCTATTGTAAAAGAAGCATTAAAAAACCCAGCATATGGCGATGCTACCGACCAAGGCAAAGCTTTGAATTTATATAAAAGTATATTAGATGTAGCTGGCAGAAACAAAGCTGGGATAAATCCGTTGAAACCTTATTTGGCTAAAATTCAAAAGGTAAAAAATATACAACAATTACAAGCATTGATCATTGAAATGGATGCCATTGGAGGTGTAGGCTTTACAGGAATAAGTGTAGGAACCGATGCCAAAAACAGCAATCGAAATGTGGTAAATATTGGTTTGGGTTCTTTAGGATTGCCAGATAGAGATTACTATGTTGGAGAAGATGCAGATAGCAAAGAAAAAAGAGAAAAATATGTGGCACATATTGCCAGAATGATGGCTCTTGTTGGAGAAAAACCAGAACAAGCGGCCATTACAGCACAAAAAGTGTTGGCATTGGAAATAGCTATGGCAAAACCAAGATTGGATAGGGTAGAAAGAAGGGATAGAAGAAAAACTTATAACCCAATGTCGGTTGCAGAGTTACAAAAAATGGTACCTTCTTTAGAATGGCAAAAAATGATGACTGCGGTTGGTTTGCCAAAAGTAGATTCAGTAATTGTTTCTCAGCCTAGATACATGCAGGCACTGGAAAATATCTTTCAGCAAAAAGATGTAGAAAGTTGGAAAGCCTACATGCGTTGGACGTTAGTGAACAGAAACGCTTCGATGTTGTCAGAAGAAATTGCAGATGCCAATTGGGAGTTTTTCGGAAAAACATTAACAGGAGCCATCCAACAAAGACCATTAGAAGAGAGAGCTTTACAAACAGTAAACAACGTGATGGGAGAGGCTATTGGGAAATTGTATGTGGAAAAAATGTTTCCACCAGAAGCAAAAGCAAAAGCCCAAAAAATGATTCAAAATGTGTTTATTGCATTTGAAAACAGAATCAATCAACTGCCTTGGATGGCAAAATCAACCAAAGTAAATGCGGTAGAAAAACTTAGAAAATCAAGAGTTAAGATTGGTTATCCTGACCAATGGAAGGACTATAGTGCCATTGTTATTGTTGCTCCAGAAAAAGGAGGTTCTTACTTTGAAAATATGAAGAGCATCAGCAGATTCAGAACCAAAGAGAACTACGAAAAAATAAGCAAACCGGTGGATAAAAACGAATGGTTTATGTCGCCACAAACGGTGAATGCTTATTACAATCCTTCCTACAATGAGATTGTATTTCCTGCAGCAATTTTACAACCACCATTTTATGATTATAAAGCTGACGAAGCGGTAAATTATGGTGGCATTGGAGCCGTGATTGGTCATGAAATTTCTCATGGTTTTGACGATAGCGGCTCTCGATATAATGCAGATGGGAATTTAGTAAATTGGTGGAGTGAAGACGATTTGAAAATGTTTACCGAATTAGGTGGAGCTTTGGCAAATCAGTATTCGCAATTAGAGCCACTCCCTGGAATTTTTGTAGATGGTAAGTTTACTTTAGGTGAAAACATTGGAGACTTAGGAGGCGTTAGTGCTGCTTTAGACGGATTGCGAATCCACTTAAAAGAAGCAGGAAATCCGGGCTTGATAGATGGGTTTACACCAGAGCAACGATTCTTTATTTCTTGGGCAACCATTTGGAGAACCAAGGCCAGAGATGAAGCTATTAAAAATCAAGTGAAAACCGATCCGCATGCACCTGGACTATACAGAGCTTATGTGCCATTGCAAAATGTTGATGCTTTTTACGAGGCATTTCAGATTCGTCAGGAGGATAAATTGTATGTAAAGCCAGAAGATCGAGTAAAAATTTGGTAAAATATATTTTTTTGAAAATCAGCACAATATATTTTTAACTCGAACGTTATTTCATAGATTTGTTTGAGTTAGTGCTACGCTAAACGATTTGTGCAGTACGATTTTAGGTAATGTGGTCAAAAATAGTTGGTGATTTTTTAAATTTGATTCATTAAATTACCGCATCAAACTGAAGAGGACATTGGCTCTGCTGAGGAGCAACCAATTAGCAATAAGTTTGACACATATACGAA
>Ga0208243_1000091_pt1 | contig 87586 bp, 96 predicted proteins | sample Subbio2Aug_QV12A_FD_184826 | JGI IMG/M metagenome (GOLD analysis project Ga0208243, IMG submission 184826) | Serpentinite rock and fluid subsurface biosphere microbial communities from McLaughlin Reserve, California, USA - CR12Aug_QV12A (SPAdes) | ecosystem: Environmental > Terrestrial > Deep... | reverse complement strand
TGCGTTTCTCCGGCACAGTGCAACTAAGTTCTCCACAAGACCTTTCTCATTACCCTTGCCGGGGTTACAGAACCTCGCGCTAATGACATAATGGGCCATAAGAAGCTTAAAGGGCGTCTGCTGCTCCTTGACGTGCTTACCCCAGCCTTCCTTGACGGCGGTGCGTAAGTTGTCGTAGATCATCGTCTTTGGCACGCCACCGAAAAACTCAAACGCTTGGATGTGCCCTTCAAAGAACGACTCGTACCGCTGTGTTGGAAAGGCCATAACGAATATCCCGCCACTGTGGCAGAGGCGCACACAGAAGAGCTCGACCCTAGTCCTTACGTCGCCAAAATACACATAGGCTGTGCCCCAGTCTACTTGCCCAGCTGCTCCTGGGTCAAACTGCAGCGGTATATGCACTTGAATTGTTCCCCTTAGTTCGCGCACCAGAGCGCGGACGGTAGAGTCTCCTCCGGTAAAGCCGTGCTCTTTGCACAGGCGCTCATAGATGCGTTTGGCAGTGTGCGTCTGTTTGGACGGTGCGGCTTGATCCTCGGCGAGAATCTCTAAGATTAGCTCTCTAATGGGTCCGGTTACGGGTGACGCCCTTACCAAGGGTTCGCGTTGCCTAGGGATCACTTCTCCGTCACGGTACTTAGCGACAGTGTTCCTTGACACCCTTAAAAGCCTAGCGATGCTACGTTCCGACAGCCCTTTCTCCGCGCACAACTTTCTGATACTCTCGTATTGAACCACTTCGATCACTCCTTATTCCCCCCTGTGCTCAGTTTCGCAACCTAAGCATACAGGGTTATTGGTCGGAGTGGCTCACTTTTCAATTAGCACGAGTGGCGTTTTTGGCTCAATTCTAGATTAGCATATACAGACCTTCCTAACTCTGGCTCGGTAATGTGCTGAGAAATGTTCACCAGATAGTTATTAGGGTGGTAAGGCGTATAGATTAGACGTAGCAGGGTGACAAGCGGCATAAGCACGTACTTGTTATAGTATGCGTACGCTTCAAGATAGTTGCCACGGTACACATGCTTCAACACCCTTGCATGTTGGGTGTAAAGGTGAAGGCACTCCTCCAGACAGGCTAGATTCATGGCCATGTAGTCTTGGCTATTTGCCTCCTTGTACCTTATGATGTCGCCCTTGTCAAAGATGACCCGGGCGACTTCGACCTTATCTTCCCTTATAAAAACAGTCTCATCTTTCGGCCTGCTGTGAAGCTGCCACACAAAGTCGATAGCGAGGTGCCCATCTACGCCTCGGAGGTGATAAATCCGTTGCCTTAGCTTCGCATGTTGATGCTTGACAACGTACTTGTATTCCACCGCCCCGAGACCAGAAAGCAGCCGTTCGACACTTTCAATCGCCTGCGTCTCGAACTCGTCGAGAATGTCTATGCAAATATCAAGATCGGAGTAACAGTCTAGGCGACCTGTGGCATCGGCACCTTCGACCCACATGGCGTTCACATAGTGCAACGGCTCAAGCCCTGCCCTAAGCTGTTCCATGACATCTTCACGTGTTATCACTGCGATCACCTCTTGGGTACATCTCTGATTTCAAAGTTTAGAGGATAAAGGAAAGGATGATCCCGACACCCACCATGACTACGTTGGTGTAGCTGTGCATAATCATAGGGTAATACATGCTCTCGGTTTTTTCGTAGCAATCGCCGTAGATTACGCCTAAGGCGATAGCGTAGAGAACCTGGGGCATTTGGTAACTGACCGTAAAGGGGGCAAAGCTAATTCTCATGTGGGCTAGCCCGAAAATAACCGCGGCAATGATATTTGCGGAGCTGACTTTACCCATGAAGACCCTTCCTTTAATTGCCAGTGCAATCATGGTCATTGCAAAGGCACGGAAAATCAGTTCTTCCGATGGGCCGGATAGCAACAATTGAAAGACAAGCTGTCCCAAAATGTTAGTAGTCGTCAATGGGTACCCAAAAGGTTGGTAAGCTCCAGTAAGCACAAAAATTGTATACATTACTGCGGTGTAGACACCAAAAATAACACTAAATACAAACAGATATCTCAGCCCAGACTCCTTGTTGCCCCACGTGAAGCCAAATTTAAGTGATCGAACTCGGCCTAGCCAGGCCATAAAGATGAGGAAAACCACTGCCTGGAAAGAGTGGCGAACAGAAACCCAAGCAAAGGTCCTATCCGGGTCTATGGAGCTGTAGTCAAAAAGGCCTGCTACGACACCGGCTAATCTAGGTACAGCCAAAAGAAACGTTGCCAGGAACAAAACCCAAAGAAGGTTTTTCAGTAACCTCATCAAATCGACTCCTTCATGCCGTTTTCTAAGCGTCAAAGCAGGCTACGGCTGCTCTACTAACTTGCAGTTAAACGGAGCTTTTGGCTGAACTAGCACTACGTTAATATGGTTTTGCGTGGCCACGAATACCACCTGGGCGGACTCGAAATCAGTGTTCTCAAGAATGTCGCGAGAAAACACAGGTCTCGTAAATCCAGCAGACGCAACTATACCCGCGAGGTCTTCCTCTAGATTTGTGGAAGAACACTAGTAGACCAGTTCGCCTGGTCTGTACCCGGGGGGTAGCAGTTCTTCGACAAGGAAGCGAAAGTTGCTGTCGCGCAGGACTGGCAAAAAGGCCTCAAAGGGGAGACGGGGGAATTCGCACGCGTAGTTGCTCGAGCCAAACCACAACCCCTGTTTGTTGCCTAGATTGAGGCCTCTCGCGAACTTGGTGTAATTTGAGCAATCGTGAACTGCTAAATCCCAGTTTTCATCGGCCGCCGCTTTCATAAATTTAAGAGTCAGCTCGCGGCTCCAGATAGGTGAGATATAACCCTGTCGGCACATATACATGTTCTCGCCATAGAAGTTGTCTATGTTGTTTTCGTTGACGTGTAGCTCGGCGCAATTGATAAAGTCTAGCCCGGTCGCCATAATCTCCTTCTTTTTCTCGGCAAACTGCGCAAAGAACTGCGGCGTCATCGGTGTTTCGATTCCCACGCGCGGTATAGAGTCCTTAGCATAACGCATGTTAGCAATAACGTGATCCGCACAGCTTGATGCCCCTAGGTTAAAGCGTATTTCGTTGAGTCCCGCGTCACCTAAGCCCCTTAGGCTCGCGGCACTAGCTAAGGTGCCATTAGTGTACATATGTTGATGAATGCCGGCTACACTAAACTTCTTGATTACCGGCAGATAGGTTTCAATTTCCAAAAAGGGCTCGAGGTAGACATAGGCAATGCCCGTGGGCTTCGTGTGAATGGCTAGCAACAAGTCGAGATCCTGCACATAGAACTTAGTGCCGCCAATCTCCCACATGCCACCTCCTACCGGAGAAATGTCGTCGAGCTGCCCATAGTTGTAACAAAAATTGCACTCTAAATTACATCTATTGGTTTTCCTGACTGCGCTTAGGCCGGTGCCTAAGAGGCAGGAACGACAGCCCTGCGGAAACTTCTCCTCGGGCCCCACGTACAGCGTTCTGTTGTGAAGCGTCTTCAGCCCGCTTATCTGCGACAGCAGTTCTTCATTTCTCTTGTCTACGACAGCTTCAATCTGAGCTAGTGTTCCGTAAGCAATCTCTTGCTGTTTGGCGCCTAGCTCTTCCTCCTCCGGCAAAACGGCGAAAAATTCGAACCATGCCAAAGCATCCTGCTTAGAAATCTTCATGCAGCACCTCCCTCTGCCACAATAGCAAAAGTCATGCGCTTCTACAATGCTCACGCACTGCCTTGGCTAGGCAGTGTTTTTGTGTTAAAACTGAATAGACCGAAAATGTTAGGGGTGTGTATGTGCACAAGGTGTTCAAAACTGCCTCGGCATTGTTGCTGGTGGCAAGTATGCTGCCTTATCTGATTCCCACACGTCATAAGTTGACCCAATTGCCCGCGCAGCCATTCCCCGAAAGCACCTATCTCTGGATTGACGGGGTGCAAATGCACACGAGGATATGGCAGCCCACCGCTCCGCTTGTGGGGAAGGTACTGTTGGTGCATGGTTTCGGCGGTTCAACCTTCTCGTGGCGGCACAATGTCGAGCCTTTAGTAAGTGAAGGCTATTTTGTGGTAGCCGCAGACCTGCCGGGGTTTGGCTATAGCGACCGAGCGGCTAGGGATGTTGCGGGGCACGCAGAACGAGGGGCCCTACTGTGGAGCCTTTTGACACAGATTGAAATGCGCTATGCACACACAGATGCGCGATGGCACCTGATGGGCCATTCCATGGGTGGGGGTGCGGTAGCGACGATGTCTGTACAGGAACCAAAGCGCACTGCCTCGCTGACCGTAGTGGCTGGAGCATTGTTTTCTACGACACGCCGCGGCCACTGGCTATTGGGTCTACCGCCTGTGCAGAGGGGGTTCAATGTAGCTTTGGTGCATGTACTTGCGACCCCGGCTAATATAGAGCGGTTTCTTGGCTCTGCCTACGGCAGACTCCCAACTGCTGACGAGATTGAAGGGTATCTCGCCCCTTTGAGGGTCGTAGGCACTGGTAATATGCTCTACGGTCTGGCACGACGCTCTCGCCATGTACCGTTAGAGAGCCTTGCTGCAGAAGCGTTCCCAGTGCTGGCTGTTTGGGGAGAAAAAGACTCCTGGGTGCCGATCGCGCAAGGTGAAAGGCTGCGGCAAGTAGTAGAAAGGACCAATTTCGTCGAGATACAAGGCGCGGGGCATTGCCCTATGGAAACTCATTTCACGGAGTTCAACAAGCTGGTGCTAGCGTTCTTGCGCGACGCCGACGCAAAAGAGGTGAGCCCGCATTAGGGCAACGAAGACAACGCGCAGGTGTTTATCGGCGCTTTCCATGCGTTTGACGTGCTTGCAATATGCTTTGTGAGGTCCGCTTTGCGAACGTGATCATATAGCGCCGTTTCAGATTTGTTTCCTGTTAAAGACTACTATGGACATGGCCAAGAAGGCTACTACCATGAAAATGCTAACCACTGTTGCAGGGATGAAGTCTGTTGGCGGCTTGTGGCCGGTCAAAAGATTTAGCGCATCGCTAGCGAGTGTTATAGGGTTGTACTTGTGCACGCTAGGAAACACATTTAGTAAACTTAGTATGCCTATAGCCCCAAACCCAGTTAGCAGGCTGCCGTACGAACTGCCAAACAATACGCCTCCGAAAATAAGTAGCGCGATTAGAAGTTCGCCAAACAACCATAGCGATACAAAAGCTAGAAAGGCGTTGTTAAGCGTGCCCGCGGGCCAAAAATATTGCGTGTAAACGTAGCAGACCGCAAGAGAAAGTAGATAGCTTGCCGTCCACATGACACTTGCCGAGAGGAACTTAGCCATTATTACCGTGTGGCGTTTTAACCCCTTAGTCAGCAGAATGATTAATGTTCCGCGAGTCAGTTCGCTCCCTATGATTCCACTAAAGGTGACAATTAGCGCGAGCATGCCTGTCTGACCGACGTTCTTGAAGAACTGCGCCCATGAATCTATGGCGGTAGCCGCTGGTGCAGTGATGACGATACCTCCGCCAAGGTCCATTCCACTGAGTAATTCCGGCAATATTTTAGCGAATAAAGGGCTCATGAGGCCAAGAAAGAGTAAGATTACAGCCAAAATTATCAGCCGATAAGTTCGCAGCCCTTCGGTGAACTCTTTACTGGCAAACGCCACAAAGGGTTTCATTGAGACACCTCCAAATACAAGCTCTCCATGGTCGGCTCATGCACCTCTAGCTTAAGCGGCAATATGTCGTTTGCGTATAGGACCCGCAAGATTTCCCGCTGCACCGCATCTATGTCTGTCACGCGTAGCGTTAGCTCCGTATCCGTCGCCCTTGCGCCACTCACAAGTAGAGCCGCAGCGCCAACAAACCGCTCTTTGTCTTCCGTTGAAGCAAACTCGATAAGAATAGAGTTTGATCGATGCTTGCTGCGAAGTTCCGCCAGTGTTCCCGATAAGGCAATGTGACCTTTGCTCAGAACAGCCACCCGATCACAGATGCGTTCTACATCCGACAGAATATGTGTGGAAAAAATAACGGTAGTTTTGCCTCTGGCCTGCTTTAGGGCTTCGAGAATTTCTTTGCGTCCTGCAGGGTCAAGCGCTGAGGTCGGCTCGTCGCAAATCAGCAGCTGCGGTTTGCAGAAGAGGGCCTGCGCCATCCCTAGCCTTTGCTTCATGCCGCGCGAGTACGTGCCTATCTTCTTGTTTACTCCACTAAGCCCGACAATCTCCAAGAGCTCCGATGCACGTTTTTTGGTCTCGGCCGCACAGAGACCCGTGATATCACCGCACAGCTGCAAGAACTCACTTGCTCTCATGTACCCGTAGAACTCCGGCACATCAGGCAAATAACCAACGTGCCGGTTTGTTTTCGTTGCCCCAAATGACACCTTTTCGCCACACACAAAGATCTCGCCCTTATCGGCTGGCAACAATCCCAGAATCATTTTCATAGTGGTGGTTTTACCGGCTCCATTAGCGCCGATGAAACCGAAAATACTGCCTGTGGGCACATCGAGGGATATTCCATCAATCACCTTGTTTGCACCGAAGCTTTTTGCTAACCCTTTGACAGATAAAGCATGCGTCACTCTTCTGCCCTCCCGTAGGTAAAATAAAGCACCGGACCGATGATGCCGACAAGCAAGCAAACAATGATCCAAAAAACGCGGTTGCCAAAGCGATATGTTTGGTGCTTTAAAATGTGCACTATGGACGCAAGCATAAGGCCGAGCTGGATGACCACCAAAGGAATTAAGAACGGCAAGTATTCCTGCAGGTTTCCCACGTTAGTTTCCTCCTTGTATAAATGCTTTTAGTCTTTCTACAATCAGGCGGTACTCGGGATTCTCCCACAACGGCGCAAAGACAGGACTGTGCAGGACATCCTTCATCATACTGTCCTTAACGACCGACTCGCTTCTGGGCACTACATCGGCATTGTCGCTCAACCAGCCGTCGATTTTACTAAAAAAGTCGTCGCCGCGAAGTTCAATGGGGAAGAAATCGTAGATGCAAGTGTCCACATATTTGGCAAGCAAGTCTAGCGCACTTGCAGAATCACCTGCGATTTGGTACATGTGTGCCCCAAGGGCATACAGCACGGCCATATTATTTGGACTTAGGCGATTCATATCAAACAGCTTGGCCAAACCTTCTGCTCTGCTAAACACTCTCTCGGCGGTACTCAAGCAGTGAAGGTTGTTTTGCAGGATGCTTAGCAGTGACTGGAAGGTCGACATTAGGTTTTGGTATAAGTCAACTTGTAAAATCTCTTGCGACTTATCGCCATCTCCTGTCAACAGATGCGCTTGCGCAATGAGAGGGCCATTTTTAGTTTCTAACCGCACAGACCTCCCAAGTAACCCCAACACCTCTTCACCTTCACCTAGCGACAGGTGGCATAAGGCTTGATATAGGACGGCCTCGCGAATTAGGTGTGCATCCCTACTGTTTTGCTTTACGTGCTCGCAGAGCTGCACAGCGCCGACGAGTATTTGCCTGCTTCGCTCGCTGTTGTTACCTAGTGGTGCGTGGTTGATATACAACAGCGTTATGTGCAACAGCAGCGGGTAGCAAGAGTAGAATTTTTTTGTCAGCCGCTCGCACTCAGCCACTACCTCGGAAAAGTCCTTTGTGGCAAAGTCCGACGCTAGCCGCTGATAGAGTTTCTTGATTTCCTTCACGCCTAATTGGGGAGTATACCCGACTAAATAATCAATGCTTACGTCAAAATATGCTGCCAACTGCGGAAGCAGCGTAATGTCGGGATAGCTTTGACCCGTTTCCCATTTCGAGACTGAGGCTTTAGATACACCCATATGTGCGGCAAGCTCCTCTTGGGTAACGCCCCTTTCGCGCCGTTTCGCAGTAACTATTGCTCCTAAATTGATTTCTTTCATCGTCACACCTCCTACACCGCCATTATGCAAGAAACAAAGTCAACCAACAAGCGACTTGTAGTTAACTTTTGAGGCGACAAATCAACTGCAGTGAAACTTAGGCACGCACTTTACCCGATAGGTTTTTGCGTGGCCACGAATACCACTTGGGCGGACTCGAAATCAGTGTTCTCAAGAATGTCGCGAGAAAACACCGGTCTCGTAAATCCAGCAGACGCAACTATACCCGCGAGGTCTTCCTCACTAAAGTAATTGTCGTAAATGCGGTAGACATCTGATGAACCATCTTCACGGACGACGATGGTCTGGTTGAGCACCACCTTGTCTTCAGGATAATGGAATGTCTGGGTCAGCGCGCAATGCGGACCCGCTGCCCAAAAACCGTTGTCTGTCAGCTGCCAGCGCTGCTTTTCCTGAATGGCATTCTTAAACCCTTCAGTAAAGACGTCAAATATGAGCACTCCTCCGGGTTTAAGGGCCGCGTGCATTTTATGCATGAGCACCTCGCGGTCCTGCTTAATAAGGGCCCCAAGGTCACAGTAGATAAGAATGATGAGATCGAACTGCTCGCTGTAGCCCATGGCAAGGTAGTTCTGGTAATGGTACTCGATTGAAAGCCCCTTTAACTCTGCGGACTGCTTTGCATAGTCAATACTGCGTCTTGAGAAGTCAAGACCGGTTACCTTGTGGCCTAGCTGGGCCAGACGCTCTGCATATAGGCCGGGCCCGCACCCGAGGTCGAGGATAGCTGAATTTGACTTGAGGAAGTTGGCTGTTATCCACTGAACAGTCTTATCTATGGTGGCTGGTTTTCTGCTGGCGGCATCCCAATTAGGGTTAAGATGGGCTTCAAGTAGTAGCTGTGACATGTGTGGATCGTCCCAGAAGTTAGCGGTGCCTTTTTCATAGAGGGCGGGTTTAGCGGTGTGTCTGACAAGCTCCTTAAACATATTACTTCGCCTCCCAAGTGTTATAAAATGCGACTTCGTTTGGCAACAGCTTCGCCGCAAAATAAAAGGCCGTAGAGCTCAAACTCTACGGCTTTGCCTCTTACAAGACAAATACTCACTGCCGGAGAGCCATGTAAAATCCGCAATGTGGTATAGGGTAATAAGACTGTGCGAACAGCCTATGATCACCTATCCAATTACTAGATTTTACCTGACTTTCTCCACACGCACTCCGCTATATGATTACTAGCGCTAGTGAGCCGGACGGCCTACCACCTTTCGCGGGCTAAATGCTGGTGCATGGATATAGTACCATAGTAGGGCTACCACGGCTACATCGAGGCCCGCCCTGCTGTTACCTCTTTCTGGCCTTGCCGCTTACTGACTCAATGTCCACCGCGACAACGGTAACACTCGCGGCCGTCTGCTCATTGACCGGCATAAAGGCGCGTTCCGCATGCTTTGCCGTCAGCGCATTCAGGGAACTAATCTTCTCTTCTTGGTCTTCCACCCAGCGGGCCGTGCCCATAACTATGGCACTGCGGAAAAATGCTCCGTAGTCGCAGGCATTATCCCCAGGCTTAATGCCGTCAAGGAACGAAACCACAAAGCAACACTGCGGGTTCTTCCTAAGGATGTCGAGCTTGCGGCCGACGTGTGCACAGTGAAAGTACAACGAATTCCCCATTAGCACAAAGTTTAAGGGCACAGTGTAGGGCACATTGCTGTCAGACAGCGACAGGTACCCCACTTCCGCACTCCGCAGGTATTCTAAGGCCTCCTCCCTGCTCGCCAAGCGATCTTGCCTTCTCATTTCCATGCTTGTGACCTCCCTGTAGTGTGGAGCCGGGGGGCGTACCGGCCGACTGTGGCTTCATGGTACGGCTCAACCATCGAGCTTCATGGTAATCATCTGGCCGACAATAAAGACGTCAGACCAGTCAGTGTTCTTCTCAGCATACAATGCCAAGCATCTCTTATCCATAGTTACAGGCGCGACTTTGGCGGCTTTCGCGCCCTCTTTTGCGACTTCTGCGCTTTCGCTAAAACCTTCGGGCTGTCGTTCCACGGAAATATCTGTGGCAGCAACTTCAGCAAGCATATTCAGAACAAGCTTTCGGCGAAGGCACAGATTGGATAAGGCGCAACACCTGCTCGGTGTCGGCTGCGTCTGTCTTGTACAATTTTCCATCGGCTGCCTCCATTTTCAGTTGGGTAGTGTCGCTAACCAACTGACTGCCTTCATCGACGGGGCGTACCGGCCGACTTTGCTATGGGCGACCTTGTCGGTCACCACCGATTGTTCTCTTAGCACAATTATGATAATATCAAGGCAGAATACCTAGGAGGTGAAGCCATGCCGCACATTAGACCTGTATCTGATCTCCGCAATAATTTTGCCGACATTGCGCGGACGGTTCAGGAGACTTCTGAGCCTGTTTTCCTGACAAAAAACGGGTACGGGCATATGGTAGTCATGAGCATGGAGGCTTTCGAACGTCACCGGTTTGACAGCGAAGTATACTTTAAACTGAAGGAAGCGGAACTAGAAGCCAAGACCACCAGCAAACGCTTTACGCATGCAGAGGTGTTTTCTGCCCTACGTCACAAAGTGCAGGCCAAAGCAACGGACGATGTATAGACTTTTGTATCTACCTCTTGCTAACCGTGACTTGGCGGAGGCAGTGGACTACATTGTTGAAACGCTTGCGGCACCGCAGGTAGCGCTGGACTTACTTAGTGCCTTGGACGAATCCCTCTCCCGCTTGCAGCACTTCCCCTGTTTAAGCCCAGTATATCTGCCAGTGAAGGCGCTAGAACGTGAGTCCCGCGTATTGCCGGTAAAAAACTATGTCGTCTTCTACACCGTCGACGAACAAGACAAAGTCGTGGAAGTGTGCCGAGTGCTCCACATGAGACGAGACTTTGCCACGCAGCTTTAGCATTAAGACCTCGCAACGGAGCGGCTTAGTCAAAGCCCGCAGGTGCCCTAGGCTAGTCACTGTCCTGACTACGGTTCTACTCTCTGAATGCCGGGAATGCGATCAAAATCTTTGTCGAATGAGTATATTGTCCGTAGCTTCATGCCGGTCATCTGGCCGGCGATAAAGGCGTCAGACCAGTCAATGTTCTTCTCCGCATACAATGCCAAAGCATCTGCGACCAGCGCCTTTCCTGCGCTGAACTTCAACCCGCGCACACTCAGCAACACGCTTACTGCATCTCTAATCTCAGGTCGCGGCGTTTTGTATACCTTCTCTAGAACCCACACAATATCTGCCAGTGCCAAGTCTGGCAACAGCAGTGTTTTTTCTTCTTGGTCCGCTGCCTGCAATAGCAGCCCGGCGCGCCCGCCCATGGGCGACCTCCTCTCTGGCCGCCTGTATGGCAGCATCCACGCTGATGCCGGTTTTTGCCGCCTGCTGTTTAAACTTCCCCTGCAATGATGCAAGGCCGTCGCCTTTTACAACCTTAAAACCATCGGCGGTCTGCTCGAAACGGACAAAGGACCCTGCCCTTACATTCAACTTTTCACGCACTGCCTTCGGTAAAACAATCTGCCCCTTTGACGACACCTTTGCCAACAACCTTCAAAGGCAAAGGTAAGTCGAGGCGCGCGCTCATTTGTCAGCTAGATTTGTGGAAGAACACTAGTAGACCAGTTCGCCTGGTCTGTACCCGGGGGGTAGCGGTTCTTCGACAAGGAAGCGAAAGTTGCTGTCGCGCAGGACTGGCAAAAAGGCCTCAAAGGGGAGACGGGGAAATTCGCACGCGTAGTTGCTCGAGCCAAACCACAACCCCTGTTTGTTGCCTAGATTGAGGCCTCTCGCGAACTTGGTGTAATTTGAGCAATCGTGAACTGCTAAATCCCAGTTTTCATCGGCAGCAGCTTTCATAAACTTAAGAGTCAGCTCGCGGCTCCAGATGGGTGAGATATAACCCTGTCGGCACATATACATGTTCTCGCCATAGAAGTTGTCTATGTTGTTTTCGTTGACGTGTAGCTCGGCGCAATTGATAAAGTCTAGCCCGGTCGCCATAATTTCCTTCTTTTTCTCGGCAAACTGCGCAAAGAACTGCGGCGTCATCGGTGTTTCGATTCCCACGCGCGGTATAGAGTCCTTAGCATAGCGCATGTTAGCAATAACGTGATCCGCACAGCTTGATGCCCCTAGGTTAAAGCGTATTTCGTTGAGTCCCGCGTCACCTAAGCCCCTTAGGCTCGCGGCACTAGCTAAGGTGCCATTAGTGTACATATGTTGATGAATGCCGGCTACACTAAACTTCTTGATTACCGGCAGATAGGTTTCAATTTCCAAAAAGGGCTCGAGGTAGACATAGGCAATGCCCGTGGGCTTCGTGTGAATGGCTAGCAACAAGTCGAGATCCTGCACATAGAACTTAGTGCCGCCAATCTCCCACATGCCACCTCCTACCGGAGAAATGTCGTCGAGCTGCCCATAGTTGTAACAAAAATTGCACTCTAAATTACATCTATTGGTTTTCCTGACTGCGCTTAGGCCGGTGCCTAAGAGGCAGGAACGACAGCCCTGCGGAAACTTCTCCTCCGGCCCCACGTACAGCGTTCGGTTCTCTAGGGTCTTAAGCCCGCTGATTTGCGCCAGCAGCTCTTCGTTTCTCTTATCTACGACAGCCTCAATCTGAGACAGCGCTCCGTAAGCTATCTCTTGCTGCTTGGCCCTTAGCTCTTCGTCCTCCGGCAAAACGGCAAAAAACTCGAACCATGCTAGCGCGTCTTGTTTAGAAATCTTCATACTTAGTTTCCATTTTGCTTGCCCACATCCCCATTGCCGCCACGATTTTTCACCTGCCTCTGACGTTGGTCATGATTTGTAAAGGTTTACCGCGGCTGTCAAATGTGCCATCTCCAAGCTCGCCAGCGTCATTATGGCCCCAAGTCCACGCACTGCCATCGGCCCTGACTGCTATTGCGTGCCCAACCCAAGTCGAAACAGTCGCCACATCATCCATAACTTTTAGGGGCCTGTCAACATCCACGATTGCCGTATCACGGCTACCTATACCAAGAGTTACCCTGCCGGCATTAAAGCCCCAAGCCCACAAAACGCCATCTGCAGTAATAGCCATGGAATACATATCTCCAGCCGCAATGACCTTGACGTTATCCATTATTCTTATGGGAGATGCCCCGGGCCTAAGTGTAAGGGTCGCATCTATTGGGCCGCCTCCAAGCCTGCCTCGCGAGTTGTTTCCCCAAACCCATAAACTGCCGTCGGTTTTGATTACCATAGTATGATCCCATCCGGCAGAAACAGCGGCAACGGCATCCATAATCCTTAGCGGGTTAGGATGTTTGGGGTTATGTTCATTTGCAGTAGCATCATAACCAAGCCTGCCGGAACCGTTACTGCCCCAGCCCCACAAAACATTGTCCGCAGTTATGGCCATCGTGTGGGCGATGCCGCCCGCTACCGTAAGAACATTTTCCATTATTCTTACAGGGGCGTGGCGGTCTGTAGTTGTGCCGTCTCCAAGCTGCCCAAACCCATTGCCTCCCCAAGCCCACAGGCTGCCATCGGTGCGGATTGCCATGGTGTGGAATCCCCCGGTTGAAAGGGCAATTACATCATCCATAATTTTTACAAACTCGTTGCGATCGTTAGTGGTGCCGTCCCCAAGCTGACCGTGGCTATTTTTGCCCAAACCCCACAGGCTGCCATTGGATTGCAGAACCATTACATGGCTACCCGCAGAAGTCCACCCCCCGGCGGAAACAGCTTCCACTCCTTCCATCAGCTTTACCGGTATACGATGTGGTTGATTCGGGGGCAGAATGTTGTCGTCCTTACCAAATACAACCTCTCCATATATGCCCCACCCCCACAAACTGCCATCGGTTTGGATAACGAAGCTTGACAATGCTCCGGCAGCAATAGTTGTGGCAACCCTGGGTGTCCAGTCAATTTGTCGCGGCAGTGTTATTATTTGCCCTGCCAGAGGCTCATTAACGCCGCGGGTACAGGCAGAGACCAGCAGTGCCAATAATATCGCGGCTGAAAGCAACTTCTTTGTTGGCTTCAAAACAATCCTCCTTACCCTACTCCTCTGTGCCATGCGGCATGTGAAAGCGGCGCAATGTTCACGCAAGGTTAGGCCGCTTGACTCTTACGGGTTCTGTTTTACAAGCTGCGAATATGATTTCGCAATACGCGCTGCGAGGATAGCGTTGTTGTACACAAGCTCTAGGTTAGCTTTCAGCGACGAACCTTCGGTTAGCTCTTTCACTCTTGCAAGCAGGAAAGGCGTTGTCTCTTTTCCTTTGATGCCCTGCGAAGAGGCTTCCTCCAAGGCATAGTTGATTTTTTCGTCAATCCATTCGGATGGAATGCTGTGTTCTTCTGGTATTGGATTAGCTATGACGATCCCCCCTTGCAGGGGAAGCCGCCACTTAGCATACATGAGTCTAGCGATTGCTTCAGGTTCATCAAGTCTATGGGTTACCGACAATTCACTCTCGCGCGTATAAAAGGCAGGAAAACTGTCCGTTTGGTAACCGATGACTTCGACGCCTTTGGTTTCTAGGTATTCTAAGGTTTTAGGCAGATCTAAAATGGCTTTTGCTCCGGCGGAAACGACTGCCACATTGCAGGAAGCGAGTTCTTCCAAATCACGTGAGATATCAAACGTGTTCTCGGCAAAACGATGTACACCACCGATACCGCCTGTAGCAAAAACGTTAATGCCAGCCTTTTCAGCAAGCAACAGCGTAGCCGATACTGTTGTGGCGCCATCTTTCTTCTCGCTTATAGCGTACGCAATATCCCTTTTGGACACTTTCATGACACACGAACCCTGAGCCAATTTTACAAGCTCATCTTCATTCAGTCCAACATGAATAACACCCGCAATTATGGCGATGGTCGCAGGAACGGCCCCTTCGTCTCTAACTATTCTTTCAATCTTCCTGGCCATATCGAGGTTTTCGGGATAAGGCATGCCATGGGAAATTATCGTTGACTCAAGCGCAACGACAGGGTCATTATTGCTTAAGGCTTCTTTAACTTCTTGGCTAATCTTCATGCAACTCACTCCTCAACCTTTCAAGCTGTTGGATCGATAAATCCGGGTGAACCGCTAGCAGAGAACCCAAGCAGAATCTAGCGTTTAACTGCCCGTACAATAAGGGGTCTTGATTATGTATATCCGCGTAGACAACCCCCGCCAAAAATGCATCGCCTGCGCCGGTGGTGTACGCTTTTTTTAGCGGTGTAAACTTCCTATGGCGGATTAAATGCTTAGTTATTTCATAAACACCGTCAACACCAAGGGTTAAGTAAGTCCGTTCACATGGCAGATCACTCAGCTGTTTGATGACTTCATCTAGCGGACCTTCTTGCATGCTAGTGAGCGCTCTTGCTTCTAACAAATTTAGTTTCACCACATGCATGCGGTGCAATACATTTCTTAGCTTAAGAACCTTACGTGTGGAAATCCCATCGGTGTAAATTTTACCTTGGCTTAGTTTGACAATCTCTTTGGTTAGCGTTTCAGAGAAATTCGTGTCAATAACTAGTCTTTCCGCGTGCTGAATATCGCTCGCAAAAGGTTCAAAATCTTTAATGGTCAACTCTTCCAGACCAACCATATCAGCGATACTTACCTGCATATCGCTGTTTTCATCCATTACGGCTAAATATCTCGACGTTTTGGGTATGATGACGGCTTTAAAACTCACTCCTGCCCCTCGAAGGTGACGCTCAATTTCATCTCGTTTATCGTTGCCCACTGTGGCAATCAAGAGCGGATGACAGTTCAATCGTCCTAAATTCTCAGCTATGTTCCGTCCGACACCGCCATAAGCTTCTATGATTATCCCGGGATTAGAGTCTCGCATAGCTACGTCTTGAAAAGGAATCCCGAAAATATCAATGTTGGTCGCACCAATGACAACTGTGTTAAACATTGTGTTCCTCCGCATCCTTTTTGTGAACATAGCGACCGGTTAGGAGACTCTGATAGCTGAATGCACCCCCATTGATAATAACACGTGAACCGTAAGCGTCAAAGACTCCGCATGTCGCATGAGATGATGCACGTAGCGGAATAATACACATTGACCTTTATTCCGCTTTACGCTAAACTAGTCAATGTGAAGGGAGGAATTACGCTATGAGCACCCCATACATGTCCTCTCGGCAAGCTGCCGAAAAGTGGGGCATATCAGACCGACGCGTTCGCGTGCTTTGCAGCGAGGGCAAAATTCCCGGCGCGGTGAAGCAGGGTAGGAGCTATAGAATACCGGTGAATGCAAAGAAGCCCGTAGACGGGCGCGATAGGCCGAAAAGGCAACATCGCTTTCTAAAGTGGGACAACGCCATTATCGCCACGATTGATTCCGCTAACACCGTGAAGTTCAGCGAACGGGATTTTAACCCTGTTGTTTCCCTGTACACCCACGGCGCGGATAATTGGAGTGGGGAGCGTTTTGCCGAGTTCCTTTCCGAGCGCACAGTTAGTCGCGACAGGCGGGATATTGAGAAAATCCTGTTCCGCTGCGGACTCTCCACTTACGATGTTCTCCGCATCGCTGAAATCACTCGCGGTATCCATGCGAAAGATTTGCTTTGGATTGCAAACAGCGAAGACGAGCAGCTAGATTCGGCAATTACCGATGTGTTCGATTCTGTATTTCACCAGCGCATCGATTTGGTCGGCGAAAGCGTTGATACGCCGGAAGGCTATAACATAAAACGTTACGGTGCACATTGCGGGCAATACGGTATATATAAGCAAAGAATTAGCCCGCTCACCGCCGATGTCGAATCTGAGGTTGCCGTATATCTGCTGGCACAAGAGCTCGGCGTTCCTTGCTGTCCGGCATATCGCATTGACAAGGACACGGTTTTCTCGGCTTTCCTGTATGACTTCTCTAAGGAGTACATCGTGCATTTTCGCAGCCTGTTTGACGGCGCTCGTTCGGGGAACGAGTACCAAAACCTGGCGTCAGTGCGCCCGCAGTACAAAGACGATATTGCCAAGATGATTCTGCTAGACTTCATCACCCGACAGGACGACAGGCACCTCTCCAATATCGCCATTAAAGTAAGCAATGGCGTGGAGAGCTTCTACCCTCTATACGATAACGGACGCAGTCTGTTTTACGAGGATACCGAAGAAATGGTGCAGGCGGCCGTCGCCGAACCGGAGAAATACGCCACGACTTTCGGCTACTCCGGTACGTACTGGGATTATGTGAAAGAGATCGCGGAAGAGCGAGGCGGGTTATCCGACTTGCTAAAGTTAGATATTGCCGAAAGCAAAGTCGTTGACATCCTTAAAGAAGCCGGGTTCGCAGGTTACCGCCTGACCGGCGCAACACAGTGGATTATGAAAGCCATCGAAATGATAAAAAATGTCAAATGGCCATCTAAGAACTTCTTTAACGAATTTGTTGCGGATTGTGAAGGATTTCTCGACTGCAAAGCTAATGTGTAACAATGTGATAATGCGTCGGTGCCAGGCGACAGAGGGCGGGGTTGGCAGGATGAATGGCGAGGGCGACTTGAGAGGCGAACAAGAGCAGCCGGAGATCCATGTGAATTGCCGCACATGTGTTTGCGGCAAGTGTATTCTTTGGCCTAAATGCTGTTTCAGACGCATGAACACGCGGCGAGCGGCGTACAGGAACAAGCAATCAAAATAAAACGCTAATAGGAGGATGATTAACTATGGCCTACAATCAAGTGACCCCTGAAATCATTGCCGTGCTGGAGAAGGTGGTTCCGGGAAGAGTTGTTGTCGGGGATGACGTCAACCCTGATTACAGTCGGGACGAAATGCCGATTTACGGCACTCGCATGCCCGCGGTCTCGATTGATGTTTTGACGACGGAAGAAGTGTCGCAGATCATGCGGATCTGCTACGAACACAGCATCCCCGTTACTACAAGGGGGGCAGGCACCGGTCTGGTTGGCGGCGCCGTGCCTGTGCTAGGTGGAGTGGTAATATGCACTGCCAGGATGACGAAAATCATCAGCTGGGACTTTGAGCAGTTCGGCGTAGTTGTGCAGCCAGGAGTGCTTATACAAGACCTAAAGGGGGCCGCATTGCAGCACGGCCTTGCCTATCCGCCGGATCCCGGTCAAAAATTGGGCACTATCGGCGGTAATGTATCTACCAACGCCGGCGGCATGCGCGCCATCAAGTATGGCACAACCAAAGACTATGTTCGCGGCATGACTGTTGTTTTAGCCGACGGCGAAGTCTTGGATATCGGTGCGAATGTAGCCAAGACCAGCATGGGGTACAACTTGACCCAACTGTTTACAGGCTCTGAAGGCACTTTGGGCATTATCACTGAACTTAAGCTTAAGTTAATCAAAGCACCCAAGTTCGATGTGAGTGTAATAGCGCCATTTGAGGATCTTGATACTGCCCTCAGATGTGTGCCGGGGATTTTTACAAACACATTCCGGCCGACTGCGGTTGAGTTCTTTGAGCGGGAGATCCTTCTGTTGAGCGAAAAGTTCGTAGGCAAGGAAGTTTGGCCTAAAGAAGTGGAAGGCAAACCTGTGCAAGCTTACCTCCTACTGATATTTGACGGGGATTCCATGGACGAAATCGAGCCTCACACCGAGAGAATAACGGACTATCTGCTTGAAGCCGGTGCGATGGACGTCATGATTGTGGACACTCCCGGTCAGAAGAAGGAGATCTGGGATGTGCGCAGCGCATTCTTGGACTGCATATTTGAGACGCACAAACTCTTTGACGAGAACGATGTGGTTGTCCCCATCAACAGAATTGCGGAGTTTGTTCAGTTCTTCTCCAAAGAAGCCGAGAAGTATGATTTTGGCATTACTTATCTTGGCCATGCCGGCGATGGCAATTTGCACATCTTCGGCGTTTCTGACGACATGGAGGTAGCAGAATTTAAGCGTCAGATTCACCTCTGGATGGTTGCCATGTACGACAAAGCTAAGGAAATGGGTGGCGAGCTAACCGGCGAGCACGGCATCGGCTACGGCAAAATCCCGTATTTCGAGAAATACGTGGGCCCACGCAACATTGAGCTGCATAAAGGTATCAAGCAAGTATTTGACCCTAAGCTTATCCTGAACCCGGGTAAAGTCTGCTTCAGGCTTGAGGAATTGGTGAGCAACTAGAATGAACATCTTGGTTTGCGTTAAGCAGGTTCCGAACACGCAAGAAATATCCATCGACCCGGAAACCAACACTCTCATCCGCGAAGGCGTAGAGAGTATAGTAAACCCCTATGACGGCTATGCGCTCGAAGCGGCGGCAAGGCTTAAGGACAAAAACAAGGCCATTAAAATCTACGCGCTGTGCATGGGGCCTCCGCAAGCGGAGGGGGCGCTGCGCGAATGTTTGTCGACATCGGCGGATGAGGCTTACCTCGCGTCGGACAAGTTCTTTGCGGGAAGTGATACGCTGGCGACCAGCTATATCTTAAGCGAGTCCATCAAGAAAATTGAATCCCTCGAAGGCATCAGGTTCGATATGATCTTCTGCGGCAAGCAGGCCATCGACGGTGACACCGCCCAAGTAGGCCCTCAGATTGCCGAGTGCCTTGATTACCCGCAAATCACTTATGGGTTGACCTGTGCAATCAAGGACGGCGAACTCCACGTCCTGAAAGAAACCGAAGAGGGCAAAGAAATCTTGGCTGTCAACTTCCCCTGTGTGGTGACCTTTACCAAGCCAAATTTCGAGCCTCGCTTGGCCTCCGCAAAACGCAAGTTCGCTGCTAAGAAGATGGAGATTAAGCGCATTGGCGTCACTGATTTAGACGGGATTGACAGAGCTAAAATCGGACTGAAAGGCTCGCCAACCCAGGTGAGAAAGACTTATGTTCCGCAGGTGAAAAAAGGCGGCACTATCTTTCGGGACGGCCCGCCGGAGGTAGCAGCCGCGAAGCTCGCGAAACTGCTGGTCGATAACACAGTAGTTAAAGACATTGAGTAGGAGGGACAACATAGTGGGCATGGCAACTAAAGACTTGTGGGTTTTAATCGAGACGCGTCCCGACGGTACACCGAAAAATGTCGGTCTTGAACTCCTAAACCCCGGCAGGCGGCTTGCAAACGCACAAGGCGGCAAGTTGGTTGGCGTGGTAATAGCGGGGGATGCAAGCATTGCAGCGAAGGCGGCAGGCGACCACGGCGCCGACTGCGTTATCACCATCGAGGGACCGGAGTATAAGCATTACTCAACTGATGCATACACAGCCGCCTTTACCTATTTAATTAAAAAATACGAACCGCTTACCGTGATGATAGGCGCTACTACAAACGGACGCGATTTAGCGCCGCGCATATCCTGCCGGATTGGAACGGGGCTTACGGCTGACTGCACCGAGCTTAGCATAGACGAGAACACAGGCAGCATCGCATGGACTAGGCCGGCCTTTGGCGGCAATATCATGGCAGTCATTTTCTGTGCACAACACAGACCGCAAATGGGTACGATACGTCCGGGCGTATTCAAGAAGCCTGCTCTTGTGTCGCATGATGTTGAAATTGTGAAAGAAAGCTTTTGCTTTGATGCCAAAGATATCCGCACGCGCATTGTGGAAGTCCTAGCGCATGCCGGCGAAAAGGTCGACCTAGAAGGTGCAGAAATCATTGTTACGGGCGGGCGCGGCTTAGGCGAAGCGCGAGGGTTTGAGGTGATACGCAAGTTCGCGAAAGCGATAGGTGCAGAAGTAGGTGCCTCGCGCGCGGCGGTCGAGGAGGGCTGGATTACGCACGCGCACCAAGTAGGTCAAACAGGCAAAGCAGTTTCGCCGAAAGTCTATATCGCCTGCGGCGTCTCCGGTGCTACGCAGCATGTGGCCGGCATGAGCTCCTCGGAGACCATTATCGCCATCAACAAGGACCCCAACGCATGGATATTCTCCATCGCGGACTATGGCATAGTGGGTGATTTGTACGAGGTTCTTCCTGTACTGGAAAAAGAGCTCCGCAGTATACTTGCAGGTTAGCTTGCGTTGCTGCGGTTAAGGAACGCCAGCTTTACTTTCTACGGGCTGACACAAGGATTCTCTCCCCCTATATCGAATAACTTAGGGAAACGAAATAAGGGGGTTGAGTAATGAGGGTATACATTTCCGTAGATATGGAAGGCGGTTCTGGTGTAGCCAGTGCCAAGCATATGGCTGATAGCGGTTACAACCGCATGGTTAAAATCCTTACCCAAGAAGTAAACGCTGCTATTGCAGGTGCCTTTGATGCGGGCGCCACCGAGGTGTTGGTAAACGACGCCCACGGCAGCATGACAAACATCCTCATCGAGGATCTCGACGAGAGGGCAGAGCTAATCAGCGGCAGCAACAAACACCTGCTACAGATGGAAGGCATCGACTCTAGCTTTGACGCCGTCTTCTTTATTGGCTACCACGCCCATGAAGGCAATGACGACGGAGTGATGAACCACACCATCAGCGGTGCTGCTGTTACAGAGATTAAACGCAACGGTGTAGTAGTGGGCGAGACAGCTATTAACGCTGGTATCGCAGGTGCCTACGGCGTGCCCGTGGTGCTCGTAGCTGGGGACCAGGTAGTTTGCGAAGAGGCCAAGGCCTTCCTTGGTGACATCGAAACCGTATGCGTGAAGCAGGCTATCGACCGCTATTCCGCACGACTCCTACACCCCAAGAAGAGCTACCAGCTCATTAGAGAAGCCGCTAAGCGGGCCTTAGAGCACAGAAATGAAATTAAACCTCATACCGTTCAAGGCGAGGTTGAGTTTGAGCTCACCACTAAGCTAACGAGCATGGCCTATATGTGCACCCTGTTCCCTTGCATCGAGCGTCGTGGCCCTAAGACTGTAGCGATGGTATCTGGCGACTACCCCACAGCCTATAAGCAGCTGATCGGTTGTTTGATTGTGGCTGGTGCCACAGCGCGTGGGTGGCTGTAGTGCGGTCATGTAAGCACTAGGTGAACACACAGGTTTGATTCATCAGGTGAAGTCTATGTTAAAGATGGCCACCATGCTGGGTGGCCATCTCGTTGGCACTCCATAAGCGTCCTGATTACCGAGATCAAGGACGTTTCGACGTTTCTCAGGCGGGTCGGCACGGGTCTTGAGAATTTCAATCAGCCTTGTAGCAGGCATTGTGCGTGAGAAAATGCCAACCACCTGGCTGTCAATTATGTGTCCTACTCCCTCCCACCAAGACAAAAATGAGCACCTTCTTGAAGATGCCCTTAGCCCCGGCCACACTGGATAGCCTTCTACCCATAACAGCACTTAGGACACCAGTCACATAGTCAACCGTGACGAAAACAATCAGCGCGTAAAGAAACCCGTCCATGCCGCCGAGGAACCAGCCCAGAAAACCGCCGACGGCAGCAAAAGCCCTCTGCAGCCCGTTCCAAAAACCCTTCAAAACAAACTATCGCCTCCTTCCCTTGCCGGGGATTTAAGTATGTCTCCCTGCAGTGTGCCTTAGAAGACATGTTTACGCGCAACGCTCCACCTGGAACGTGCGCATTTCTTTACTTTCGGCCCATAATAGGTTAATGTTTCCTCAAGGTCTCCGCTCGTCGACCGCAGTGTTTCTGGTACTCGGGCTAAGCCTAACTCGCGTAACACACGCGCGGTTTCGGCGAATCATTCTCGCGCCATACCGCTAATCGACTAATGAAGAGAGGTGTAATTGCATGCGAAGAGGTGCCGTTGCCGCTCTGACAATCAGCCTTATTATCGTAGCCGCAGCCGCTGTGCTGGTTATGCCTGGTTGTAGCAAGGACTATTCGGGAGTTTTTGTGGCCGACTTGCCACTGAGTGAGCAAGTCAAAGTAGCACGTTGTGTACGTCTGTCGTCTGTAGTGAACTGGGGGGAGGGCGGAAGTATCTATTGCAGACAAGTAGTTGAGGCGTTCTTGCTGGATTACCCGTTCCCCGACTTCCTTGACGAGAAATATGGGAGTTTCGATCCCGTCAGCCCACGAGACAGGGAACGAGGTGCAATCGCATTCTTAATACACACCTCATTCTCTGGCAGTGGCCCTTATGGCGTCCCTCGAATGGAGAATGTGGCCTATGGACGTAGGGCTCATATCTATACTGGGACCGGCATTTATCAAATTGAACTTTTACTCGACCGGCATGGCAACATCCTGCGGTCAGCGTCGACCTTCGCGCCCTACCGCTATTCAGGTGTTCCCATAGCCGATTTGCCGCAGGGGCAGCCTGACCTGATTTACGATGAGCAACGACAGATATTTATGCTCGACTACGATGCTATTGATAAGCTTCCAAAAGCACTGCACCCGGCGTACAACAGAACCATCCAACTGCCAGGCTTCGTCTACGATGAAGAAAATGCCCGGTTTGTGCACAGAAAATCAGGGCTTTGGTATGTCATAAAAAATGGGAGGCGCGTGTTCCCCGCTGAGCTCTATATAGAACCGGGCAAATACGAGATCGCTTACGTCGAGGTGGAGAATCGACCCGATGATGTGTGGGTACACGCAAGCACCACAGAGATTATTGTTCAACCGGGAAATAGCTTGGCCTGGATCGGCAATGCGCTGCCTCAGCAGTACAGAATGAGCATAAGGTTTGGGCTGGCTGAGCGTGAACGATTCTTTGAACGCAACGGCATCAAAGACCCCGATCGGATTTTCCCCGGACAGGTTTTGGTGTACCACAACTACGTTGACCGAGAAGCCCCCGTAGCGATATCCGAATATGTGCGATCCTTCTCAGGCCGTTTTTATGTGGGAAGGGATCGGTTTGGCTATGCACAGTTAGTCAGAATCGAACAGAGGTGAGGTCTTCGCCCCGGAGGCGGGGGGAGTTGAACCCACCGTCCGAAGGCATGCTGATCAGGGCTTCTCCGAGTGCCGGACTCAATGCGCAAGTGCAAGCGGATCACGCAAGAGGCCTAGCAACCTCACTGGGGCTCTGCCCGAGTCCTTGATTAGTGTGACTTTAGGTCTTCGCCGTTTCAACAGCTAGGATCCCGGAGTAAGTGCGTGCCGATGTCGCGCCTCCCGTACATTATGCGGATAATCGCAACGATCTTCTTTGCTTCGTCCGGTAAATAAAACACCAGATAGTTATCGACAGGCATAACGCGCAAACCCCTAGACCGCCACGGCTCCCTATCATACAGACGATGACGCAGCGGCATGTGGTCAAGGGAATCTGCCGCATCCATGATTCGGTCTACTTGCCTTGCGGCTACAATAGGCTCAAGCAAAACATCGGAAATATAGTCAAATACGCCCTGCAGGTCCTGCACGGCATCTTCCGCGTAAATCACTTTCCATCGCATACGCAGTATTGCCGTTGCATCTTGGCTCTCACGTCCGCAGACGATACAATCCTGCCAGCGTCGAAGCTAGTGAGGCCTTTTTGCATTTCCTCATCAAACTGCTCGGCTGTCAAAGCCGAATAGTCAAAGGGCGTGTTGGGAGGCAGGCAGACACTGAATGGAATCCCTTTACGCAAGACAACCTGATGTAAAAACAGATTCACCGCACTCGCTACTGGAATGCCGAGCTTTGACAGTATCTGTTCGGCCTGCTCTTTAATTTCAGGTTCAACCCGCGTGTAAATGCTAGACGATTTGGGCATTTCAGCTTCACTCCCTTTACAACAATTGTACGCTATTGTATGGCTGATAGCAAGCTAGACGCCCGACAAGTCCACCGCTTCTAGTGATATAACATGGCCTGACTGGAGTAACGGCAAGCAAGAAAAGCGGCTACTGATTCCTCAGTAGCCTTGTTCGCGTAATATTTCTTTGGCAAAGTAACAATGAATTGATAAAATGCACCGCTCCTGATTTCAAGGCGGTGCAAGTTTTAACGATTATAAGCCATGCACACCCTTGCTAAATAGCGACAGACTCCGCTTTAACAAGTTTTACGCCGTTAATCAAAGCCAAGCAGCAAATCTTGCCGTTAGTAAATTGCCGCCCCTGTGCATTGAACCGTTCGGCGCTCGCCGATATATACGCTTGCTTTCTTGCTCTCGTTAATCCAACATAAAAGACACAAAGGTCATCAAGTATGGTGGTTTTCATATTATCAGGAATCATCTGGGGTAGGCGGCAATAGTTGATGGTTGAGTTATTCTTATCGGCACTTGTACACGAATGGCAAATGAATGTAAGCACCCACTGTTCCACATCCGAAAGGATAACATAGTCCCATTCAAGACCTTTCGCGCCGTGAACGGTCGAAAGGATGACTTGCGAGTCTACATATTCCATTGCCTGTTTCAACTGCCGATTCTCAAATATGTCCAGAAGCAATCCATATTTATCCTCGGACAAAAGGTCAGCGTAGTCTATAGAGACTTTTTCAACGAGGGCATCAAGCAGCCGAAGTAGGGAATTGACCGTCTTGCCGCTTGTTAATGCATACGCCATTTTTACGCTATCTGAAAAAGTAATCAACGCTTTCTTATTTATATTCTTGAATTTCCCAAACTTTTTAATGAACATCTCGTGGCACTTGTTATGAAAGTCAACATAGTCGGGGTCTTCATCGGTAAACATTCCGTAGAAGTACGGCACACTGCGCTTCGCGAGTTCAGCTTCTACAATTTCAGCGTTTTTGCCACGGCTCCTAAAAAGGATCGCAATTTTATCTGTGCCGCTACTCATAAGGCTTTGTACTTTCGCAGCGACCTTATTTGCCTCGTCTTGTTGTGTGCTACCCCAGAATGCCGGCAATTGCGCCACGTCTGCATCTTGAAATATTGATGTAAAACAGGAGGCGGCGTTTTCTCTGATGTTTCTATCAAGCTTGAGCATTTCTGGATTGTTGCGAAACCTGTAGTTCTTTGACAAAACCACCTTGGTCATGCAGTATTTTTCGGCGACCGTCGTCATTATATCCGGTAATGCGCCGATGAAACCGTATATCCGTTGTAGCGGGTCACCTAGAAAAACCAACTGGGTGCGGTCGGTAATAACTGCTTCGAGCAAACTCCACGCAATACAATTTGTGTCTTGAAACTCGTCGACGACTATAAGAGGAAAGTAGCTTTGGTAGAACTTCCTTATTTCGGCAAAGAGGTCGAAAATTTCTATAACAAGCAGAAGTATTGCATTGTGGGTAATAAAATCCAATGGCAACAGCTTCTTGATGACTATTTCGTTGTAGTTGCGTATAGTCTGCAAATCGGGGATGCGAGCTTCCTTTATTGCGGTTTCTACAGCTTTGAGTTGCTCAAGTTCCTGCAGCAACAAAGCGGTTTTAAGGTTTGCATGCCTATCAATCTCACTGTCACCGACTGCCCGAAAAAGATTAACGTCCTTTCTCAAAGCATCGGCAATGAGGTAACCATACTTTTTTAGAATCCCCTTACAAAAACCGTGGTAGTTCGTGACGGTAACTTTATCGCTCAATGACACAAGACTGTTTTGAGAGCCGAGTAGAGCGGGCAGTTTTTCGGCTACCTCACGCTTAACTTTCAACGCAGCGTTGACGCTAAAGGTCAATCCAAGAATCCGTTTGGGATTCGGAATGCCGCCGGAAGCAAACAAATAAGCAATCCGGCTAATCATAGTCGTGGTCTTCCCATAGCCCGCTGGTGCTTCTACAATAATACGAGGACTGTCGGAGAAAATGACTTCAAGCTGCTTCTCATCACCCTCGTGTTGCCTTGAGATTTTATCCTTGATTTCCCCAAGATTAGCATTAGCCATTCGCAGCTACCTCCTGCGCTTTTTTTATCGCATTGATATAGCATGCGGGAATAAGTTCGGAGGGAAGCGTGTCGCCAATAATCCGCCCAAGGAGGACGCCTTTTTTAGCCATGAACCACGCTGAATACATCTGACAGAACTCAATTTCGTTGGTGTCGCTTACATCTGACAGCTTCTTTGGTGAGTAGCTATTGATATCTATGCCCATCTTTTTGAAGTGCTTACGAACGAAATCTGCATCCATTGTTATCGATTCAGCTTTGTTATCTAAATCCAGCGCTATCTGGCGGACAAGTGAGGCATTGCCGTTGGCGTACAGCGCTTTGACAATCTCGATTTCAAAGCACAATTCCGTTGTATAAAACTCGTCAGCGGCTGCCGTATGACCCGCCTTTACATCGCCGTCGTAAATAGCGATGCTCGGCACATGGAATCGTTCCAGTAGCTGTCGGAGCGGTTTAATTGAACCCTCGCCCCTTGCATTTATCACGCAAATTCCGTAGTCGTCCAAAGCGACGCCACCTTTGTCGGCAAAAGTGTTTACGCACCCGTACTCCGTTTCGCCCTCAATCACCATGGCGCATTTAGCGTAGAAAGCTTCCTTTATTTCAGGGAAATGCATTATCAGGTGTTTTTCGTTAACGGAAGTAAAACTCATGCTTGGGTCTGCACCGCTTACGACCGCAGTCCTTTCCCCATCCTTGTAGAAACGGATTAGGTTACGGTAATCCCCAACCAAAGCGTCCGTCGAGTGGGTGACGATAATCAACTGTCCGGCGATGCCATCCACGTTAAAGCAGCTCTTTAGCAGTTCTGCAAACTCGGCATCCTCGTTACGTAGAATCCTTTTGTAGTAGCCGATGAGCGACCTCTGCAAATAAGGGTTAAGATGCACCTCAGGTTCGTCAATCGATAGTACTAGCGGCAATAGCTTTTTGCCGTTGTCGTCCGTATAAATCTGTTCCTCAAACGGAGTTGACTTGCTTTTGTACAACTCCATAATTTGGCACAGGATGTTTATAGAAGCCATCGCCATATATTGGACACCGCTGCCCGTTGTGTCTATTTTTCTATCACCATCAGACAGATAAAAAAGTCTCGTCAACATTTCGGTTGTATTTGGTGAGACCGTTGCCTTAATGGAATAGTCGCGAAAGCTACGGATTTTCCCCAAATGCTTGTTGATGAAATCTATTAAGTCGCCAACCTGCTCGTCATTCAGGAATACCGGCGCTCCATCAGTGATAAACATCTCAATTATTCTACCTATGAGAAGCCCAGCACCTTTTTGCGAATCAAGGCGTAATTCCCTGCTTGGAATAGAAGTAGTCTCATATTTAAGGAAGTTGATTTTCCTTATGAGCCGTGTCTGGATGCTTTCGTTTGAGTCTGCGCTGACGATGGTCGGGTAAGCGTCCCTCATTGCTTGTTGATAGCGAATCTTTAGCAACGAAGCATCTTCGGGCGAAAAATTGTCTCCAAAAAAACCCTGCTCATTCGGGAGCAGTTTTATATCCATTTCAATTTCTATGGGCTTTGCGGGATCAGTGAAGTCATTGTCGTCAAAACCCTTTCCGTTGCATATGGTGCTGAGGAGAGAAAGGAAATTGCTTTTTCCAAGGTTGTTCTCCCCAATGATGTAATTACACTCCGGGTTGAAATTGACGTTTATTCCATCGATGTTCCTGTAATTTGAAACCTTAACACAAGTTATCCTCATATAGGCCTCCTTCGGAGTGTTTGGGCTTTAGTATACTAAAGACAGAATACCTACTTACTGCGTCCGCGTAAATCTGTTTTTGTGCAACGAGAAGTTCTTGTCGGATCACAAGCCCATATCTCAATCCACAAACAGCTCGGGATTGTTATACATCATATCTGCGACCTCAAGTTCGACGCTAAAGTTGCCGCATTGGGCAAGGCTTTGCTTCAGCTTGGGGTCGGCAACTTCTAAACCGGTGACGTATTCGGTGCGGTGCTGCCGTATATACATAGCCGTTTCACGTGAGAATCCGTTTCGCTGAAGAAATATCGTGAGCGGATTCGTTGTCCCATATTCGACATACTCATACCAATCATTCTTCAGATCACCCTCGATATGATGATACCGCTTGTACGCTTCCGAAAACTTCAAGAAGTAGTTTGAAAGGCTGAATAGGATAACCCGCTCAATAGCTTCCAATGTTTCACCAATCAGACTGTTTATGTGCCGCTTGGAGCCGTTGTATACCTCCAGCTTGTTGTTGATTTGAACCTTCTTTTCTGGATTCCTTCTATAGTAGTCGATTGACTCTTTCATGATGAAGCTCAGTCCGTGGCCGTTAATCCAGCGACTCAGTACTACGCCGTACCATTTTAAGCGGTTGTTGTTGCCAATGCTCTCGCTGTCATATTTTCTCCAATTGAATACTCCGCTTAACTCTGTCAGGAAATCCATCAAGGTATTATAGTCGACATTTCGCTCGGCAGTAAGCGAAGGATAACTGAGACCATTCGCTATGGCTCCATACAGGCTTTTCGTCTGATCAACGGATATATTAATGTCATCGTCCGGCGCGCTGTCCATCTTGCGAAAAGCTTCTTTAATTTTAGCCTCGGTATTGCCCTGCAAGTATGGCGCAAACTCGCGGCGGACAATGCTGTTGTTGTCCTGGGTTATATCGCGCAACAGTATCAAGGCAAATTTACGGATTAGCTTGTACAACTCTTTAGATTTGATTTTCACATTATCAAGTCCAATGTCGCCCTCCAGAAGGCAAGCCACAATCTGTTTCTTGTGACTGTCTGTCAGTTCAGAAACAAGGGACAGTTCCTGTTTCGGCACTTCTTGCTTAAGCAACTCAATAAAGCCCTCGGTAGTAGTCTTACTTTCGAGTCGAACAAGAAAGACGTTGCCGTAGAGATTGTACTCAATACGCCCCACGCGCCCTATTAGATTCTTGAAGTCAACGGCCTTCATCTTTGACCTGCCACGACCTTTGCCATAGGTAGTAATAAACAGGTTGTCAGCAGGCAGATTAACTCCCTCCAATAAGGTGCTGGTACAGAACAACGTGTGGATTTTACGGTCGCGATACAGATCCTCTATTCTCACCCGAATAGAAGCGGGCAAGTAGCCAATATGGTAAGCCACACCCTTTGTGACTATATCGGCAAGGTAGTAATCGCCGTGAACCTCGTTCCTTATTTCTTTCGCTAACGAGGTCAGAGCCTCATCGTTTTGCTCCGGCACATTCTTGGCAAAGTCGAGCGCATATTCAACCGCCTTTTCCTTTGAATTGAAATAGACGATATTCTGCATTTTTCGATCGTCCTGTCGACGGCATACCGAAACGATAATCTGGTGGAGGTTTACCCCGTGCGGAAAACTCGTCACCGTATCAAGCTGCTCGGTATAGGAGTTAAATGTCTTTATCTCGCCGCATATCAAATCCACCAGAATCTTTATCTGGCTGACCGGCGAAAACGAGGTGGCCAGTTTACGGTCGGCTTCCATATCCGCGTCGGGCAGTAGTTTTAAATACACCTCTGGGTTTGGGATATTCGGCGAAGCAAATATGACGTGCGGTTTTTGCCTTTGGGAAATCATATCCACAACCTTGTAGTAGAACGCACTGCGGCTGTCCTTTGCTGAAATCTTGTGTGCCTCGTCGATGAAGAGGTAGTCAATCCTCACATCTGGCTTCCCGATAAGCAAGTATAGCAACCGCTCCGGCGTAAGGACAAAGATGAAGTTCATGTCGCCTTTTTTTAATTGCAGCGCACCTGCCGCGGTCACAAGAGTGTAATTGCGCTCGGCGAGATAGCCTCTCTTTTCATCGATTTTTAAGTCCTCGATGATTTTGCTGTATACTTCGTTTATCAGAGCCTTCGTTGGGACAAGGATGGCAAAGTTCAGGTTCGAGCCGTCCATAACCTGCTTTTTGATAAACATGCGCATAACAAAAGACTTGCCCATTGAGGTTGGTCCCGAATAACTAAAGTACGGTTCGGTCAGGCGGTCGTAAACTTCCTTCTGTGAACGGAAGAACTGTTTCTCTTTGTCAGCCGGGATGCTTAGAAGCTCCCTGCAAAATTCCGTGTAGAACCTGTCGAGCAACGTTCGACTCTGAAATTGAGGTGCATTCATAGCAAGACCGCGAAAGTTCTCGGTACTCATAAGAACTGAACCAAAATATTCAAGCACGGCGGGATTGTCAGGTTGGGTCGCCTTTAAAAGCGCAACGATTTCCTGCGCCCAAATCTTGTGTCTGTCGGACTTCTCCTTGTCGGTGGACTTCGAGAGGACATCGGCAAAACGGAGAGCTGCCTCGACATCAACCTCTTTCGGCTCCATCTGTGTGATGCCAAAGAGGGACAATGCATAGTTGTACAGTATATGGTTGTACAACTCAATCAGGTAAGGGTTGCGGTCGATGCCTGCAAAGATAACATTGCCCAAGCTGATGCCATATTTGTCAGTCATCCTACAGCCCCTCCCTTAAGCCCGAGGAGCGAACCCATTATGCTCTGCTTCTCGCCATCTGCCTTGTTGAAGGGCAAAAAGTAAAAGTAAAACGAATACCTCTCCATTTTTGCGGCCTTGATTTTGTCTACTATGTAGGTGACGTGGTTCTTAATGTCGAGTTTCATTTTCCGCTCCAACTCGGCGCGGAACTGCTCTGATGTGTAGCCATCTACATCTAATCCCAGCGAGTAGCCAAGGAATACGCCAAAAGCCGTGTCGTGGGTGGGAGATTGACCTTTGCTTGGCAGAATGAGGCTTTGCAGAAGATCGGCGACTTCCGGCGCGAACTGCTTGTCAAACGCCGTGCTTTCCACGAGCCGCATTTCGCGGGAAGTATCATTCTTTATGGCTTCAAGCGTAACAAAGGCTGCATCTATCGCGTCACGCGGGTCGCCGACGATGCGTGACTTGCCAAAAACCATCTGGTAAGTCGGAATAACGTTGTCAGGTTGAAGCAGGTGTACGCCGCTGCTCCCCGGCACAAGATACCCATCAGCAGGAAAGTCAAACTTGCTAAACACCTTCGGAGCGTTAAGAATCTGCTCCAAAAAGACATACAGCATAAGGTCACCCAATTCGTCGCCGAGCCAAGTCAAATCGCCATTGCAGCGATTACGCAGCAGTTCTACCGCTTTTAAACCGATAAGCGTAATCTCTTTTTCGTCCATAAATTTCTTGATGCGTTCCCGCGAGTAGATGTACTGCCCGATATTAATGAGAAGAAATCTCTTCAGCGCATCAAAAGTAAACGCATTGTCAACCACACTTAGTTGGAACAAGCGCAAATGGTGGGGATTTATCAGCCCCAGTTTTTCATCGTGTGACACCTCGGAGAAGATGCCATCAAACCCGGCATCCATAAGTGTCTTTCCCAATATCGCCATTTGCCTTCTCCCTCCCCCATAAGCTGTTTACTTCTACGCGATTGCCGCCTTTTCTATTTCAACTCTGCAGTCCAGATATCTGCCAGATTTTCCGCCTGCTTCATAACAAGATCTATGGCAGCAGGCTGTTTATCCGGAGGATAGCCGTACTTGTTAAGTATCCTCCGAACGATAACCATAATCCGGGCGCGGGCTGTTTCCTTGATAGCAAAGTCGATGGTCGCATTTTTTCTGACCTTGTCTGCTATCTCCCGTGCGATTGCCCGCAACTGGTCGTCACCCAAAACCTTCACCGCGCTGTCGTTCGTTTCGAGAGCGTCATAGAACGCGAGCTCGTCCTCCGAAAGCCCCATATCCTGACCGCGCTTGTCTGCAGCATTGATTTCACGGGCTATGCGGATGAGTTCCTCGATAATCTCTGCCGTGGTCAGCAGATTGTTCTGATATCGTTTTATCGCCCCGTCAAGCATCTCCATCAGCGACTTTGATTTGGCCAGGTTATGCTTGGAGCGTAGTTTTATCTCATCGGAAAGCAGCTTCTTCAGCAGTTCAATGGCGACGTTCTTGTACTTCATCCCCTCAATTTCTTTCAGGAATTCCTCCGAAAGAATGGAGAGTTCCGGCTTTTCAAGCCCAGCTGCACTAAAGATATCCACCACTTGGTCAGAGGCGATGGCGGAGTTTACTATGTTGCGTATGACCGAATCGTAACTATCGTCCCTGCCGGTGCCGCCGGTCTCAAACTTTGTCAGCCGAGCCTTGACCGCTTGGAAAAACGCTATCTCCTCCGCATGTTCAAAAGTCTTTGGGTCGGGCTTCGCAAGAGCGTATGCCTGCCCGAGTAGCGACACCTCTCGGACATAACGGTTTTTACCGTCGTCTACACCGAGAATGAAGTCCTCTGTTTGTAGGATAAGCGACAGCTTATCCTTAACAGCGCCGGAGAAAAATGCTGAGTAATCGAAGCCGTGAAGGATGCCACGCACGACCTGCAGTTTTTCAAGCATGATCTCAACAGCTTTCTGGTGTGTTTCAGCGGGGACGCCTTTGCCCCCGCTTTCAGCGTAGAAGCCAAGAGCCTTTTTTAGATTCGTGGCTATACCGATGTAGTCAACTATCAAACCGCCGGGCTTGTCTTTGAAAACACGATTGACACGGGCGATGGCCTGCATAAGGTTGTGGTCTTTCATCGGTTTGTCAATGTACATTGTGTTCAGACACGGAGCATCAAAACCTGTGAGCCACATATCGCGGACAATGACTATTTTCAACGGGTCATTCTCGTCCTTCAGCCGAAGGGCGAGGGCTTTCCGTTGTGCTTTTGTTGTATGGTGCTTTTGAATCGCCGCACCGTCCGAACTGCTCGAAGTCATCACGACTTTTATAACGCCTTTATCCAAGTCGTCACTGTGCCATTCGGGGCGCAGCTTAATTATCGCATCATATAAGGAGACAGCAATTCGGCGACTCATCGCGACAATGAGAGCTTTCCCCTCGAATACCTTCTGCCGCTCCTCAAAGTGGGTAACGATGTCATTGGCGAGGATTCGAATCCTGTCTTCGTTACCAACGATGGCTTCCAGCTTTGCCCATTTTATCTTGGCAGCAGTTGCTTCGTCGGTTTCCCCCACCTCGTCCAGTTCCGCGTCAAACTGCTCCACAAGATGCTTCCCTTCTTCGGTGAGGTTCACTTTTGCGAGGCGACTTTCGTAGAATATGCGGACGGTCACGTTATCTTCCACCGCTTGAGCGATGTCGTAGATGTCGATATAGTTGCCGAAAACGGCAGGGGTGTTCGCGTCCTGCTTTTCGACAGGTGTACCAGTAAAGCCAATAAACGTCGCGTTCGGTAGTGCGTCGCGGATATATTTGGCAAAGCCGTAAGCAATTCGCTGACCGACAACCTCACCGTTCTCTTTGATGTCGCGGAGCCTAGCGTTGAAGCCGTACTGAGTACGGTGCGCTTCATCTGCAATAACCACGATATTGTTACGGGAAGACAGCAGTTCATAGACCGAGGCATTGTTATCGGGAATGAACTTCTGTATGGTGGTAAACACGATGCCGCCGGATGCAACTTTCAGCATAGTTTTCAGTTCCTCGCAAGAATCCGCTTGTTGCGGCGGCTGGCGCAGGAGATCGCTGTTGCCGGCGAATGTATCGAATAACTGGTCGTCGAGATCATTGCGATCGTTTATGACAAGAATAGTTGGATTGTTTAGCTTTCTCACGATTTTGCCCGCATAGAACACCATCGAAAGCGACTTGCCAGCACCCTGTGTGTGCCATACCACGCCCGCCTTACGGTCTCCCCTCGGCTGGTCTTTAGCGGCCGGAAGTCCGTACTTTTCAGGGTCTTCACGAAACATTAGAGAGGATGTAGTTACCCCACTGGCACGGATAGTCTGTTCCACTGCCTTGTTCACAGCGTAATACTGATGATAAGCCGCTATTTTTTTGACTGTCTCCACCTTAACGATTTTGGTTTCTTTATCCTCGGTATGAGTCTTTTCGTAGGTTATGAAACTTTGTATGTAATCAATAAGCGTCGTTGGAGCACAAAGCCCATGTATCAGCGTCGATAGTTCGTCATCAAACTTGGCTGCTTCTTTGATGCCATCCTTCGTCTTCCACGCGCTGAAACGGGAATAAGACGCGGTCAGCGACCCCGCCTTTGCCTCTAAGCCATCGGAGATGACGCAGATTTCGTTGTAGGTGAAAAGCCCCGGTATCGCCAGCTTGTACGCCTGTAACTGGTCAAACGCCTTGTGGCAGGTGGCGTTCTCATCGGCGGGGTTTTTCAGTTCGAATATTACAAGCGGAATGCCGTTGACGAACAGCAGCACGTCGGGGCGTTTGTTGTTATTGTTTTGAACGATGGTATACTGGTTAACTACGAGGAACTCGTTGTTCAGCGGGTTCTCAAAGTCAACCACATGGACATAGTCACCCTTAATGTCTGCGCCTTTACGGTATTCCACAGGTATGCCATCAACGAGCATACGGTGGAACTCCTCGTTGTCAGCGAGCATATTCGAGGTGGCTATCCTTGATAATTTACGAATCGCGCCCTGAATAGCATCAGCGGGTATGGTCGGATTTAGCTTGGAAAGTGCCCCCTGAAGTCTCCTCATAAGCAGAACATCCCCGTAGCTTTTTCATTCGGGATTAAGTGCATCGGGCGCAAGGTCAACACCTGCTATGTAGATGTAGCCTAGGTTTTGCAGTTCCTCGATAACCATTTCTTCTACTGCGGATTCACACAGTTTAGGCATTGACGGGCACCTCCTTATTGTTTAACGCGAACTTCACCGCTGATTAGTTTAGGCAGCAGCGTGTCGCGGAGTTTTTGTAGGGTCAGGATTTGTGCGTTATTTTGTTCTATTTTTTCAATTAGTGGTTGCATCGTTTTATCCATTACCGTTAGTTCGCAGTCACTCGGAACGAGGACTTTTGCAGCGGTGAGATGACCGCGCTGTATATGCCCCATCGTTGTCGCCTTTGATTCAGCAATAATCCGAAACTCTGGCAGGTGATACTTAATCCAGTAGTAGTAAAACCACTTCGGATACTTGTCGGATGTCACCTTGAACAGGTGTTGATTTAATGCCCCTTTCCCGTACTTCCATATGTCAACCACCAGACTACCCGACCACGAAAACACAATATCACCAGGATTGACAATATACTTTTCTGGCACGTCTGCTGAGCATATGTCGGAATTGTCGCTATATCCGCTGTTAAGCTCTTTAATTTTGATAGCGTATACCGGCTCGCCATATTTGTACGGATATTTTTGAAGTGGCAATCCATTTAGGAAATCAGCGATCTCATCAAGCCCCTTTTCTTCCCAATCCTCGTTCGCACCTTCCACAAACCACTGCCGGAAGTAGGTTTGCGCTAAGGTTTCAAGCGTAGTATTCTGCCTCATTAGCAGGTCGATTTTGTCGTCGAGGGAGGATAAAACCTCCGCTATGGCTTCTTGCTCGGGAAGGGGGGGGAGGAAAATATCCATATCCATAATGACATTCGGTGTTATAGACGGATATGCTGTTGTTGAATCTTCTGCAACATTTGATAAATACCCTGTGTTTTCTGGTAATGTTAAAAAATAATACAGAAAATCACTATAACATTTATCTTCTTTTGAGCGTATTACTGTAAAACCAGTTGAGACTATCATATTATCAACTGGATTTTTAATAATTCCATAGTGTTCTTGATTTGGTCTTACTGTTGAGTAAACAATATCATTTTTATTAACAATTCTTTTCGCTCTGCTTGGAACTTTATCAACAGACAAATTTAAATGCTGTACAGTATTAATTTTGCCTTTTGTTATACTACCTGTATCTAAATAACTAATAAATTGCAGTTTATTATTAGCAGCTAAACTATCAGGATTAAAGTCTGCTAATTCCCTAAGCTTACACTCTCTCCACTCCGTCATAGCTCAATCCCCACTTTTACCAGGTTTTCCTTTATTCTTACGTCCAACTTTGCGCTTTCCTCCATCTGCGCATTTAGCTCAGACGTCAGCGTTTTGACACGCTCTTCAAAGTTAAAATCATCTTCATCATCGGGTAAACCAATGTACCGCCCTGGCGTGAGAATATAATCAAGTGTGGAGACTTCAGATACAAGCGCAGACTTGCAGAAACCCGGCATATCCTCGTAATCTTTGCCTGTTTTCCAGTTGTGATAGGTCGCAGCAATCATCTTGATGTCCTCAGCAGTAAGCTCACGAGTTTTACGGCTGATGAGTGTCCCCATATTCCGAGCGTCAATGAATAGAATCTTATCACGTCGCGGGTGGTTCGGATCATTTTCCTTAGCACGTGAAAGAAACCACAGGCAAGCTGGTATCTGCGTATTGAGGAACAATTTTGTTGGTAAATTCACAATGCAGTCTACAAGCCCTGCATCAATCAGCGCCTTGCGGATTTTGTCCTCGCCGTTCGTCTTTGAGGAGAGAGAGCCTTTTGCAAGCACAAAGCCCGCCGTACCTTTCGGATTTAAGTGATAGATAAAGTGCTGAATCCAAGCATAGTTAGCGTTGCCTGCAGGTGGCGGGGTTTCTTTACTGTATTGCCAACGTCCGTCCGTACGGAGCAGTTCACCGGACCAGTCGCTGTCGTTAAACGGCGGATTGGCGATGACGAAGTCAGCCTTGAGATCGGGATGCGCATCATTAAGAAAGGAACCTTCGTTGTTCCATTTCACGTTGGAGCTGTCGATACCGCGCATAGCAAGATTCATCTTACACAGCCGCCAAGTGGTCTGGTTGCTTTCCTGCCCATAAACAGACACAACGCTCTCAAACAGCTTATCGATTTCCTTTGCCTTGCCATTATAACGGTCAGCATGAGCTTCGATAAATTTCTCGCTTTGTACAAACATACCGCCTGAACCGCAACATGGATCAAATACTCGGCCTTCGTACGGCTCGAGCATCTCAACGAGCAGTTGAACAACGCATCGCGGCGTATAGAACTGTCCGCCCTTCTTACCCTCAGCTAGGGCAAATTGACCGAGGAAGTATTCATAAACCCTACCAAGTACGTCATTGGAGCGCGAAACACTGTCACCGAGTGCAATGGTGCTGATGATGTCAATTAACCCGCCAAGCGACTGCTTGTCCAGTTTTTCTTTAGCATATTCTTTTGGCAATACCCCCTTAAGGGACGGGTTGTCCTTTTCAATCGCATCCATAGCATCGTCTACGTCTTTTCCGATGGTAGCAAGTTTTGCCCGGCCTTGCAGGTAGTCCCAGCGAGCCTGTGGCGGCACATAAAAGACATTCTCCGCTCGGTACTCATATGGGTCGTTCGGGTCGGCTCCGGCATAATCGCCTTCGCCAGACTCAAGTTTGTGATACAACTCATAGAAGTTATCTGATATGTATTTAAGGAAGATAAGCCCAAGGACAACGTGCTTATACTCCGCGGCATCCATATTTTTACGCAGCTTATCGGCAGATGCCCAAAGCACCTGCTCGACAGGCTGTTCTTTTACTTCTTTCTTAGCTCTCCCCATTGTCTTATTCCTCCGTTTGCGTATCTTTTTGGTCGTCGCGATCGTCCGCTCCGCCAGAACGAATCCATTCATCTACTTCAGAAAATTTGAACTTCCATAGCCGCCCGACCTTGTGCGCGGGCATATTTCGATGGGCAATCCACCGCAGAACCGCTTCGCGGCTCACATCGAGGTATTCCAATAATTCATTCATCGAAGCCCATTTTTCAATATCATGCCTCGGCATTCTTAAACCTCCGTTTTTTGACTTGGATTCAGATTTCATTTTGTCCACCCCACAGTCACCTGCAAGCGCAGTTCTGCTCTTTTGTCGGGGAAGCAGAGGCGCCCTTCGCTGTCTTTCATATCTAATACAATCTCGTGTGTTCCTTCAATGTGTCGTGCTTCAACATTGATAGTTATTGTAACCTCGCTGCCCGGCGGGGTTTTTTCTATTTCAATGCAAGTGCCCTCCGGCCTCAGCTTCAGCGGCGTTTCCCCGACATTGACAAAATCCATATACCGCCCGTCCCAAACAGCCTCGCCGCTGTTCTTGATTACCCAGTGATGGGTCAGCATACCGTAAAAAGCGGCTTTGTGTGGTCTCGATGGGTTTTGCCTTACCAAGCGGAAGTCATCTCCGGCGCAAAGGGGCACTGGCGCGGAATCTGCTTTTTCTTTTTCGGCGGTCTTCTCGGGTGGGTTCATCAGACGCTCAGTCACGAAGTCGGCGACAAAGGTATCGGGGGCACTATCCCTACCGGATTTAGCAAATTCCAAGAACTGCGCAAAGAGGCCTTCGAAAACCAGTGCCCTGCCCACATCTGCGGAAACGCCGAAATCGTCACATAATCCTTTTAATGCCTCCACCGATATAAAGGCTTCGCAATAGGCAACAAATGTGGCTTTGCTGGCATTCGCTAGAATGTGCGTCTTTACCGGGTTTGTCAAGCCCTTGTATCTGCTGTTATTACCGTAGAGTCGTTTTCTGCTTGTTTGGTCACTGCCACTCAAGCCAGAGGGCAAGCAACTGCTAAATGCAAAGTCATTGGGTCTATTAGCTTTAACAGGGTTCGTTTCACCGCAAAGCGCAGAGAAGATTTCGAGTGCGAACTGACCTTGATTGGAGCAAGGAAAACGGTCGTAAAGCTTATTTAAAAAATCACAGAAGCGCATGCCTTCCTTCCTCCCAATTTGAGTTGCTATAAAAAGTCACCAAAAAGTCACCTTCGCCCTGCAAAAGACCCCCATTCGCGCTCCTGCTTCTAAGGACAAGCCGTTGTACCATTAATACAGACGACGGTCAAACAACGTTAATGCTCATCTACAAGCGTTAAGGCAAACTTTAAAACATTTTACACCATAATATGGAGTTTGTCAAGATTTAATAGCATTAAGAGTTGTAAAGACACGTTAAGCAACAAAAATAGGATTAAGAGAAAGGAGGACAACCTTCATGAGCGAGGTCAGAACCCAAAAAGGGAAACTCATCGGAATGGTCGATGCGCGCACACGCACCCTTTATATCAAGGACGGCAAGAAAATCACGATGATTGAGATCCCCACAAACGGACTGAAGATTCGTTTTGATTCAGGGAACGGCGCAGCTGAAGAAGTTTACATTATCGCTTCTTAAGAGTGCGCCAATATTCGCGCAACACGCAACCCATAATCAAATAAACCCGAATCCGCCAGATTGCTTTGACGACAGTGCGGGCGACCCGAAAGGGCGTTCACGCTGTCGTCTATTTCTGTCTTGTGGCGGATTCAGCGACTCCGGCGGATTCAGGGATTCCTGACAAGCAAAGGAGTCGAACATGGAAAACCAACGCTTTATCAAAATCGACGGCGAGCAAATCCCCGTTACAGAAGAAGTATACCGCGCTTACAAGCGTCCGGCATGGGCGGAGCACAAGAGGAAAGAACGTGCCAAGCGGTGTCGCGACGAGAAGGGGGTTCGCTGCACCAAAGATTGCAAGTTATGCCCCAAACTCCGCGATGGCGGTGACCTCTCAATAGACAAATTCTCAGACGACGGCTATGAAATCACCGATCCGGTGGATTTAGCTGAATTCGTGGCAGACAAGCTGCTGCTTGAACAACTGGCGGTCGCCCTTGACGATCTGGAATCGGACGAACGGTCACTTATCAACGCGCTTTTCTACAACGACCGCACTGAGCGGGAATACGCCGCCGAAATCGGCATCTCCCATCAGGCTATCGGCAAACGCAAGCAAAAAGTCATCGAGAAGCTGCGCGGCATTATGGGCGCAGACAAATAATTCTCAAAAACCGCAGGGGTGTTGGTTGCCAACGCCCCTTTCGCTGTCCTGTGGATGGTGAGGGGAGAACGACCTCCCCCGGAAACGGAGGTAGATCAATGGAAACAAAGGCCAAAAACACGGACACGGACTTGCGCGACGGCAACCTTGACGAGGAATTAGCAGGCATCCTGACCGCAATCAGCGTCGTGTCCAAACGCCTCGCCAAGAAGCTGCTCGCGCTGCAGAGGCGGGACGAACCTGCCGGGGAAGGAGGTGCACCTGATGGGCAGGATGAGTGAACTTGATTTGGTATTGCAGGAATTCCACGCCGCCGCGCAAGCCCTCATTAGTGCTTGTGATGGTTTAAGGAATTTTTATAGCCAAGCCGCCGCATCGCCGGTGCCGGACGGAGCCGAACTACCCGCCCCGAAACCAAAGTCCATAACTTTGGAGCAAGTGCGAGCCGTCCTTGCGGAAAAATCCCGCGACGGCCACACCGCCGAGGTTCGGGCACTGCTCGAAAAGCACAGCGCGGCGAAGCTATCGGAGATTAACCCCGCCAAGTATGCTGCCTTGCTCGCGGAAGCGGAGGTACTGGGAAATGGGTAAACACGCCCTGCTCTCGGCTTCCTCAAGCCATCGGTGGATGAACTGCCCGCCGTCTGCGCGGCTCTGCGAGCAATACGAGGACAGGGGCAGCAGCTACGCCGCCGAAGGCACGGACGCCCATACTCTCGGCGAGTACAAGCTGAAAACAGCCCTCGGCATCAAGGCGAAAGACCCGACTGCCAACCTCTCATATTACTCGGAGGAGATGGAGGAATGCGCCAGCGGCTACGCCGCCTATATCCTCGAACTGGTGGAAACGGCAAAGCAGACTTGCACCGACCCCGTTATCCTTATCGAGCAGCGGCTCGACTTCTCCAAGTACGTGGAGGGCGGTTTTGGAACGGGCGACTGCGTAATCATCGCCGACGGGACGCTCCACATCGTGGACTACAAGCATGGTCAGGGCGTTTTGGTCGAAGTGACCGACAATCCGCAAATGAAGCTGTACGCCTTAGGCGCATTGGAGCTGTTCGACGGCATCTATGACATCGGCACGGTCAGCACGACGGTATATCAGCCCCGGCGCGAGAACGTCGCCACTCACACGGTTTTCAAGGAATCTCTCTATCAGTGGGCGGAGGAAGTGCTGAAGCCCGCCGCCGCACTGGCCTACGCCGGGGAAGGAGAATTCCGTTGCGGCGACTGGTGTCAGTTCTGCAAGGCGAAGCACGACTGCCGCAAACGGGCGGAGCGTAACATTGAACTCGCAAAGTACGAATTCAAGCTGCCGCCACTTTTGGAGGATGATGAAATTGAATCCATCCTCGGCAGGATTGACGACCTCGTGTCGTGGGCCTCGGACATCAAGGACTACGCCCTGCAAGCCGCCCTCGGCGGCAAGCACTGGTCAGGCTGGAAATTGGTCGAAGGCCGATCCAACCGCAGGTATACAAACGAGGAAGCGGTCGCTAATGCCGTCAGCGCGGCGGGCTTCGATCCTTACGAACGCAAGGTGCTGGGCATCACCGCAATGGAAAAGACCCTCGGCAAGGCAAGATTCGCCGAATTAATCGGCAGTCTGGTCGAGAAGCCCCAAGGCAAGCCGACGCTCGTGCCGGCGAACGATAAACGTCCGGCAATGAATACGGCAAAACAAGATTTCAATGAGGAGGAAAATTCCAATGGCTAACCAGGCAAACAACGTAAATAAGCAGGCTTCCAACCCCATGAAGGTCATTACCGGCCCCGACACCCGCTGGTCTTACGCCAACGTGTGGGAAGCGAAATCCATAAACGGCGGCACGCCGAAGTTCTCGGTGTCGCTCATCATCCCAAAGTCCGATACCAAGACAGTCGCTAAAGTCAAGGCGGCGATTGAAGCGGCCTACCGCGAGGGCGAGGCTAAACTGAAGGGCAACGGCAAGTCCGTACCGCCCCTCGCCGCCCTTAAGACCCCGCTCCGCGACGGCGACACCGAACGCCCCGACGACCCCGCCTACGCCAATGCTTACTTCATCAACGCCAACAGCGCGACCGCGCCTGGCATCGTGGACGCCGACCGCCAGGAAATCCTGAACCGCTCGGAGGTGTACAGTGGCGTATACGGCAGGGCGAGCGTGAACTTCTACGCCTTCAACTCGAATGGCAACAAGGGCATCGCCTGCGGGCTGAACAACCTGCAGAAAATCCGCGACGGCGAACCCCTCGGCGGCAAATCCCGCGCCGAGGACGACTTCGCCACCTACGACGAAGAGGACTTCCTCAGTTAAACGGCGGGATACGAAAAAGCGGAGGGCGGCGAGAAACTTGCCGCCCTTTCACGCTATGGGGGGCTTATGAAAACGCTTATGAAAACTGAAATATGGAAAGACATACCCGGCTATGAGGGACGATACCAAGCCAGCAGCTGCGGTCGCATTTGGAGTGTCCATCACAATAGAATACTCACAAACAAAAGAGCGGGAAAGGGATACCGCGCTGTCACCCTCTGCAAAGACGGTGAAAAGCGGCGTTTCTACATTCACCGTCTCGTGGCTCTTTGTTTCCTTGCTCCACCCGACAATGCCCGCCGCGAAGTCAACCACATAGACCTCGACAAAACCAATAACCACGCATCCAACTTGGAATGGGTCACGCGAAGCGACAATTTTGAACACGCCTACAGGAACGGGCGCACTGACTTTAGGCGACCTTTACGCTCTGACAACAAGACTGGCGTTGCTGGTGTTGGTGCGCATAGCGGCGGTTACCAAGTTACCATTAGCCATAACCGAACTCATCATTATATCGGCTGGTATAAAGAACTGGATGATGCTGTGTCCGCCAGAATCAATGCTGAAAGGAGGTTGCTCGCCTGTGATAACACTTAGCCTGGATTTGGAAACATTCTCGTCAGTAGACCTTGCCAAATGTGGCACATACAAATACGCTGAGGCAGATGACTTTGAAATTCTGCTTTTTGGTTATTCCGTGGACGGCGGCGAGGTTCATATCGTTGACCTTGCAAACGGCGAGACCGTTCCTGCCGAAGTACTCGACGCATTGACGGACGATACCGTAGAGAAATGGGCGTTCAACGCCAACTTCGAGCGGGTCTGCCTGTCGCGGTATCTGTCGGACATGGGCATATGCCTTGACCACTTCGCCGACAACCACCATTCCGCCGTTGTCCTTGGCAAGGCGAAATACCTAAACCCCAAATCGTGGCGCTGCGCGATGGTATGGTCGGCGTACATGGGGCTGCCGCTCTCGCTTGAAGGCGCGGGCGCGGTGCTGGGGCTTGAAAAACAGAAGCTGACCGAAGGCAAGGAACTCATCCGCTATTTCTGCTCGCCCTGCAAGCCAACCGCCGCGGGCGGGCAGCGAACACGCAACCTCCCAGAACACGACCCCGAAAAATGGGAAGCGTTCAAAGCATACAACCGCCGCGATGTGGAAGCGGAACTGTCTATTCAAGAGAGACTCGCCAAGTTCCCCGTGCCGGATTCCATTTGGGATGAGTATGCCCTCGACCAGGAAATAAACGACCGTGGCGTGGCCTTGGATATGACGCTCGTCCGCTGCGCCATCAAAGCGGATTCCCGTTCCCGCGCCGAATTGACCCGGCTGATGAAGGAACTCACCGACCTTGACAACCCGAACTCCGTGCAGCAGATGAAGCAGTGGCTCGCTGACAACGGCATGGAGACAGATACCCTCGGCAAAAAGGCGGTCGCGGAACTGCTCAAGGATGCGCCGGAGCCGCTCGCTAAAGCGCTGGCTCTCCGTCAGCAGCTGGCAAAATCGTCAGTTAAGAAGTATCAAGCTATGCAAAGTTGCGTTTGTGCCGATGGTCGGGCAAGGGGGATGTTTTTGTTCTACGGGGCGAACCGGACTGGGAGATGGGCGGGGCGGCTTATACAGTTGCAAAACCTCCCTCAGAACCACTTATCAGACCTCGAACAAGCGCGGAGCCTTGTCAGAAATGGAGACTTCGCCGCCCTTGAGCTGCTCTACGAAAACATTCCCGATGTCCTTTCCCAGTTAATTCGCACGGCGTTTGTGCCGAAAAACGGCCACAAGCTAATCGTCGCTGATTTCTCGGCGATTGAAGCACGTGTTATTGCATGGCTTGCGGGCGAGCATTGGCGTAACGAGGTGTTTGCCACCCACGGCAAAATCTATGAAGCGTCGGCAAGCCAGATGTTTAATGTGCCGCTTGAGGCCGTCACTAAGGGCAGCCTGCTCCGGCAGAAGGGCAAAATCGCCGAACTCGCCCTTGGCTACGGCGGCTCGGTCGGCGCGCTCAAAGCGATGGGCGCGCTGGAGATGGGCTTGTCGGAGGATGAACTGCGCCCGCTCGTCACGGCTTGGCGGGCATCCAACCCGAACATCGTGCGGTTCTGGTGGGACGTTGACCGCGCCGCCATGACGGCGGTCAGGGACAGGACGGTTACCGAAACCCACGGCATCCGCTTCGGCTATCAGAGCGGGATGCTGTTCATCACCCTTCCTTCCGGCAGACGGCTCTGCTACGTCAAGCCCCGCAGCGGCACAAACCGGTTCGGCTCGGACTGCGTGACCTACGAGGGCGTCGGCGGCACAAAGAAATGGGAACGGATCGAAAGCTACGGCCCCAAATTTGTGGAGAACATCGTACAAGCGACGAGCCGCGATATCCTCGCTTACGCCATGCGGACGCTTCGCCACTGTTCCATCGTGATGCACGTCCACGATGAGATTGTGATCGAAGCCGACAAAAGGATGTCCACCAAGGCTCTCTGCCGGCAAATGAGCCGGACGCCGCCGTGGGCGAAGGGGCTCCTGCTCCTTGCCGATGGGTTTGATTGCCCATTTTACAAAAAAGATTAACGGTTCGGTTGCCAAGCTGCCCCTCGCTGTCCTGTGGATGGTGAGGGGTTCTTAACCTCTCGAAAATACATTTTCAGGAGGTTTATTATGAGCAGCGAACTGCAAGTTTTCTCCTATAAAGGGAACGACGTAAGAACAGTACGCCAAGGCGACGAAACGCTCTGGGTGCTGAAGGATGTGTGCGATGTGCTTGGGCTGTCGGACACGAACAAGGTGGCGGAACGTTTGGACGGCGATGAGCTGACCCGAGTCAAATTCGTGTCAGGCGGACAGGCCCGCGAAATGTACGCCGTGAACGAGAGCGGCCTCTACAACGTCATCCTCCGTTCCGACAAGCCCGAAGCCAAAAAATTCAAGCGTTGGGTCACCCACGAGGTGCTTCCAGCCATCCGCAGGCATGGCGCGTATGTCACCCCCGCCAAGCTGGAGGAATTGATGAACGACCCCGACGCTTGGATTAAAGTGCTGACCGCCCTTAAAGAAGAACGCGCGGCAAAGGAACGATTGCAGCTGGAAGCTATCGAAAACAAGCCAAAGGTGATATTTGCCGATGCCGTTTCCGTATCCGAGGGTACGATCCTTATCGGTGAATTGGCAAAAATCCTCAAGGGCAACGGAATCGAAATCGGGCAGAACCGCCTTTTTGAAAGGCTCCGTCAGGACGGTTACCTCATCAAGCGAAAGGGTACGGATTACAACGCCCCGACCCAGAGAGCGATGGAACTGGGGCTGTTCAAGGTCAAAGAAACCGCCATCACGCACTCGGACGGCCACGTCACCATCAGTAAAACGACCAAGGTCACGGGTAAGGGGCAGCAATATTTCATCAACCTCTTCCTTGGGGAAAGGGGTCGCGATGGACAGATATAACGCAGAAGGCTACCTTGACCTGACGGCTTATGAAGCGTTGACGGCGGTAGCCAAAACCGAAACCCCGGCAAAGCAATACCGGCCGCTTGTATACATCGCTTCGCCCTTTGCCGGGGAAACGGAATACAACATATCTAAGGCGCGGGGGTATTGCCGCTTCGCCGTGTCCAAAGGGTGCATCCCTCTTGCCCCGCACTTGCTCTACCCGCAGTTTATGGACGACGGCGACAAGGAAGAACGGGAACTGGGGTTGTTCTTTGCCCTCGTCCTGCTCGGCAAGTGCGACGAGCTCTGGGTTTTTGGGGAGAAAATCAGCACAGGCATGGCCGCCGAAATCGCCAAGGCGAAGAAGCGCGGGATGCCCATCAAATACTTTAACCACAAATGCGAGGTGTTGGGGCATGGAACTTAAAATCGCATACGGCGACAGCCGCCTGTCAAAGCGGTGGGTCAACAAGAAAACCACCTTCGATGAGTTATGCGAGCGTTTCAAGGTTACCCGCCGCACAACCGAGACGGTCGCCGAATACAAGAAATTCACCAAAGATAAGCGCGACGCCGCCAAGGACGTGGGCGGCTACGTCCTCGGGCACCTCAAGGGCGGCAGGCGCAAGAAAGACACGGTCGAGAGCCGTTCGGGGATCACCCTCGACGCAGACCACGCCGATAGCAGTTTTATCCATGCTCTGGAGATGCTGTTCCCGCACAGGTGCGCGGTCTACTCCACCCACAGCCACACGCCGGAGGAACCGCGGCTTCGTGTAGTTATCCCGCTTGCCCGCGAGGTTTCGCCGGATGAATACGCCGCACTCTCCCGGCTGGTGGCGGAGGTCGTCGGCATGGACTATTTCGACGACAGCACCTACGAGCCGGAACGCCTGATGTACTGGCCGTCCACGCCCTCGGACGGGGAATATATCTTCAAAATAATCGACGGCAACACCCTCGATCCCGACGCATACCTCTTAAAACTGTCCGACTGGCGGGACTGCTCGCTCTGGCCTACGTCAAGCCGCCAGTCCGAGGTAATCCAGCGGAGCATCCGCCAGCAGCAAGACCCGCTCGCCAAGGAAGGCTTGGTCGGGGCTTTCTGCCGCGCATACCCGATAGAGGACGTAATCGCGGCGTTCCTTCCCGACGTATACGAGCCGTCGGCGATAAGCGGCCGCTACGACTACATCCCCGCCGACAGCTCAGCGGGCGTTGTGCTGTACGAGGGAAAGTGGGCGTATTCCCACCATGCCACCGACCCCGCCTGCGGCCGGCTGCTGAATGCCTTTGACCTCGTCCGTATCCACAGATTCCCTGACCTTGACGAGAAGGCGGGCTTCAAGGCGATGAGCGAGTTTGCCGTGAAGGACGAAAAAGTAAAGCTGTTGCTCGCCGAGGAGCGGATCGCCGCCGCCGAAAAGGACTTTGACAGGAGCGGCGACTGGAAGTCCCTGCTTGCCCGCGAGAAAAGCGGCGTATTGTCCAACACCCTGGGCAATCTGCTCCTTATCTTAAATAACGACGAAGACTTCGCGGGCATCCGCCACAACCGGCTAGCCAACCAGATATACGGGGATAAGCTGCCGTGGGAGCGGCCGCACCCGCCTTGGCGGGACGCCGACACCGCCCAGCTTGTGGCCTGCATCGACAAACGCTACGGCGCGTTCTCGGCGCGCAACTACGAGCTTGCCCTCACCAAGGTCGCCGATGACCGCGCTTACCATCCTATCCGTGAATACCTCGGCGCCCTCCCCGCATGGGACACGATCCCCCGGATCGACACCCTGCTCATCGACTACCTCGGCGCGGAGGACACGCCTTACGTCAGAGCCGTTACCCGAAAGACGCTCGTGGCGGCGGTGGCGAGAATCTTGAATCCGGGCGCGAAGCTCGACTCCATCCTTGTGCTGAACGGCAAGCAGGGCATCGGGAAGTCCACGTTATTCTCAAAACTAGGCCAGCAATGGTACTCCGACAGCCTTTCCATATCGGACATGAAGGACAAGACCGCGCCGGAGAAGCTGCAGGGCTACTGGATACTGGAGCTTGGGGAACTCGCGGGCATCAAGAAGATGGATGTGGAGACCGTGAAGTCCTTTATAACCCGCGTGGACGACAAGTACCGCCCCTCATACGGCCGTGCGGTCGAGAGCCACCCCCGCCAGTGCATCATCGTCGGCACGACCAACTCGGACGGCGGTTTCCTGCGCGACATCACCGGCAACCGCCGCTTCTGGCCCGTGCGGGTGTCAGGCGAAGGCAAATACAACGCTTGGGAGCTCACGGATATAGACCAGATTTGGGCGGAAGCCCTTGTTAAACACCAAGGCGGCGAGGAACTGTTCCTAACAGGCGATACGCTTGCGGCGGCTTTCGCCGAGCAGCGGGACGCGATGGAGAATGACGACCGCGAGGGGCTTGTCGCCGAATACCTCGACGCCCTGCTCCCTGAAAACTGGGATGCGATGGACATCTACCGCAGGCTGGAATATATCCGCTCCCCAGGCGACCCCACGGGGGCGAAGGGCAACATCCGCAGGAGCCAGGTTTGCGTGATGGAAATCTGGTGCGAGTGCTTCGGGAAGTCCCGCGAATCCATCAAGAAGGCCGACTCCTACGAAATCCAAAGCATCCTGAACAGGCTCGGAGGGTGGGTTAAGTTCAGTGGCGGCAAAACGGGCAAACGCTATGTGCCTATGTATGGACCCCAACAAGTCTTTATCAGAGCAGATTGCGTGCTCAGCATTGACGATTGAGGCTTCGGCAACGACATCGGCAAAGTCGCAAGCCCTTTATAAATCGGCGTTATGTGGCTGCAAATTGCCCATATGCCTATAAATTCCTTATTAAATCTTATTTTTATAGTAAAAAGAGAAACAGGCATGCGTAATACGCGCGCGTAAGGTCTATAGGGAAAAACGGCAAGTTGGGCAACACAAAAACGGAGGTCGACATGAGAGAGAAAACCATAGAGCGGAAACTTGTCCAAGCAGTAAGGGCGATGGGCGGTATCGCGCCCAAATTCATAAGCCCGGGCTTCGATGGGATGCCTGACCGCCTTGTGCTTCTGCCGAATAAAATAGCTTTTGTGGAAGTCAAGCGGCACGGGGAGAAGCCCAGCCCATTGCAAGAAGCTAGACATGGGCTGCTCCGGCGGCTGGGGTTCAAAGTCTACGTCTTGGACGATGAAGGGCAGATACAACAAATTCTTAATGAGGTGAGATGTGCAAATGGAAGGCTTATTAGCAAGGGCTGACCTTCACGATTATCAGAGATATGGCGTTGAATTTATAAAAACAAATACCGTGAGCGCAATCTTACTGTCTATGGGGCTTGGCAAGACGGTTATCACCCTGACTGCCCTCTTGGATCTGTTGTTTGACAGCTTCGAGGTACACAAAGTTCTGGTTATTTGTCCTCTCCGCGTCGGGATTATATGGGTAGATGAGATTAAAAAATGGAGCCATCTGCACTTTCTGCAATGTTCAGTTGCTATCGGAAGCGAAACGGAGCGGAAAGCGGCGCTCAAAGCCAAAGCCGACATCTACATCATCAACCGCGAGAACGTCCAATGGCTCATCGAGGAAAGCGGGCTGCCATTCGACTACGACATGGTGGTGGCGGACGAACTCTCGTCTTTCAAGAACCACCAGTCAAAAAGGTTCCGGTCTTTGATGAAGGTCCGCCCCAAGGTAAGGCGCGTCGTAGGGCTGACGGGAACGCCGAGCAGCAACGGGCTGATGGATTTGTGGGCTGAGTTTCGGCTACTCGACATGGGTCAGCGGCTGGGGCGGTTCATCGGGCAGTACAGGGCGGCGTACTTCCTGCCCGATAAGCGAAACGGTCAGGTCGTCTATAGCTACAAACCCCTGCCCAACGCCGAAAGGAACATCTACGGCAAAATCGCCGACATCACTATATCCATGAAGTCCACCGACCATATACAAATGCCGGAACTGGTGACCGCCGAGCACCCCGTTCGGCTGTCGGACAAAGAGCGGGAGCGGTATGACGAGCTACGGCAGGACTTGGTGCTGAGACTGTCGGGCGACGAAGTGACCGCCGCCAACGCCGCCGCCCTGTCAGGGAAGCTCTGCCAGATAGCGAACGGCGCGGTCTACGGCGACGATGGCGAAGTCCACCACATCCACGACCGCAAGCTGGACGCGCTGGAAGATCTGATTGAGGCAGCGAACGGCAAGCCCGTTTTAATCGCCTACTGGTTCAAGCACGACCTGGCGCGGATACTGGAGCGGTTCCCCGCGGAAAAGCTGGACAGCGCCGACTCCATTAGACGGTGGAATGACGGCGACATCCCGGTGGCGGTCATCCACCCCGCTGCCGCCGGGCATGGGCTGAACCTGCAGGTCGGCGGCTCAACCCTCATATGGTTCGGGCTTACCTGGAGCCTGGAACTCTACCAGCAGACAGGCGCCCGGCTCTGGCGGCAGGGCCAGAAGGATACGGTGGTTATCCACCATATCATCGCCAAAGAGACGATTGACGAACAGGTCATGGCCGCCCTCAAGCGAAAGGACAAAACCCAGACCGCCCTGATTGAGGCGGTTAAGGCAAATTTGTAAACCTACGGAGTAAATAAACGACAGCTAAAGCCAAGAGCTGCCAATCCGAGGGAAACAAAACCGAATCGGAGGTAGGCTTATGAGCGAAGCAACAACAGAACGTATCAGATGCGCGGCTTGCAGGTTCGCGCGTCCCGACGAATCGGCTAGCAGCAGGGCATGGACGGCTTTCCAGTGCGGCAACGATAAAAGCGAGTATCACAGGTGCCTGCTAAACATCACGCCAAATGGCGACAAGCGGTTGCGGATAACTTGGACAGGGTGTGAGCTTGGGGAAAGGAGGCGGAGCTTATGACGGTTAAGGAATACTTGGCCCAAACGCGGCGGATAAACCGCCTTATAGACGCAAAATTAGAGCAGGTAAGAACACTTCGGGAGCTCGCCGCCAAAGCCACCTCCACTCTCTCGCCGACACCGCCGAGCGAGACGCGCAATGTCCACCGCATGGAGGAGATCATCGCCAAAATGCTGGATCTGGAGAATGAAATAAACTTAGACATCGACAGGCTCGTCGACTTGAAGCGGGACATTGCGAATGCTATCCGTTCTTTGAACAGCCCAGATTACAGGGTGCTCCTGGAACTGCGCTATCTCTGCTTCAAGACATGGGATGAAATCGCGGCGGATTTTCATTGCAGCGTACGCCACGTTCACCGAATACACGGTGAAGCGTTAGCCGCCTGCTCGGAGCGGGTAAAAGATGTCACTATAATCTGTTGAATGTCACACCAAAAGTTTGATAGCATTAGAATAGCAAAATATCTGAGAGGGCGCTCGTCACACCGTGGGCGTCCTTTTACTTTGCCGAAAATGAGGTGACCCGATGCCCCTTAAGCCCAAGCGGCCCTGCTCCCATCCCGGCTGTCCCAAGCTGACGGATGGCCAGTTTTGCGAGGAGCATACCAAGCAGGAAGCAAGACGATACGAACGCTACCAACGCAACCCGGCGACGCGCAAGCTCTACGGACGGACGTGGCGGAAGGTGCGCGACCGCTACCGCGCGGCTCATCCACTCTGCGAACGCTGCTTAGAGCAGGGACGGGTAACGCCAACGCAGGAAGTCCACCATATCAAGCCACTCGCGCAAGGCGGCACCAACGACGACGACAACCTCACGGCTTTGTGTACTTCCTGCCATTCGGAGATCACCGCCCGTGAAGGTGGACGCTGGGGACGGTAGGGGCGGTCAAAATCTCTGCAACCCTCGCCCCGGGCAACGGGCGGCGGGCATCGCGCGAAAAAATCACGGTTCAAACAGGGGATTAAGCCCCGCCGCGGCAAGGAGGTGAGGGCGCGTGGCAAAAGACGGAACAAACAGGGGCGGCCGCCGCGTGCGCGCTGGCGACAAGCCGCAGCCCCTCGCGGAGAAAATCACGGCGGGCAAGGCCGCCCGCGTTTTGGAACCCCCTAAACTGCCTCCTGAGCCGCTGCTTGAAGCGGGCGAACTGGGCGGCACGGCGGATTTATTCGGCGAGGATATGCCCGCCCCAAGCGACTACTTAAGCGCACGGCAAAGAGACGGAAAACCGCTCGGCGCGGACGCGCTGTTCATTGAGACGTGGAAATGGCTAAAAGATCGCGGCTGTGAGAAATTCGTCAACCCGCGGCTGATTGAAGCCTACGCCCAGGCCTTCACGCGCTACATCCAGTGCGAGGAAGCCATCAGCACCTACGGGCTTTTGGGCAAGCACCCGACCACGGGCGGCGCCATAGCCAGCCCGTTCGTGCAGATGAGTCAGTCGTTCCAGAAGCAGGCGAACCTTCTCTGGTACGAGATTTTCGACATCGTCAAGCAAAACTGCACCACCGCTTTTGTCGGCAATCCGCAGGACGACGTGATGGAGAGGCTGCTCTCCGCCAGGAGGGGCGACAGATGAAGATAGAAAAAATCAAGGCGGAGCTTCTAAGGCCCGCCCAATACAACCCGCGCAAGGATTTAAGGCCCGGCGATAAGGAATATCAAAAGCTCCGCCGCTCCATCGAGGAATTCGGCTATGTGGAGCCGGTAATCTTTAATCGCCGGACCGGCAATGTGGTGGGCGGCCACCAGCGCCTGAAGGTGCTGCTTGATTTAGGCCACAGCGAGATCGACTGCGTGGTGGTGGAGCTTGACCCGCAGAAAGAAAAGGCGCTCAACCTCGCCCTCAACAAAATTCAGGGCGACTGGGACGAAAACAAGCTGGCGGAGTTGATGGCGGAGCTTGACGCGGGCGCCTTCGACGTCTCCCTCACCGGCTTTGACGCCGCGGAGGTCGACGAGCTGCTCAATCGCTGGCACGCCAAGGAAGCGGTGCAGGACGACTTCGATGTGGACAAGGAAAAGGAACGCATCGAAGTCGAAGGCGCGCAAACATTGCCGGGGGATATCTGGCTTTTGGGGAGACACCGCCTGATGTGCGGCGACTCCACCAGCGCGGCTGATTTTGCCAAGCTCATGGACGGCGGCCGCGCCCAGGCAGCGGTCACCTCGCCGCCTTACGGCGTGGGCAAGGAATATGAAAAGGCGGGCATCGAGCCGTGGTTTCAAACCATCCGGCCGGTGATCAAGAACCTGTGCAGATACGCGGACATCGTCTGCTGGAACTTAGGCGACCTATACGCCACCGGCTCCCAGTTCATCGAGCCGACCAGCGTCTATTCCGTCAATATGTTTGTCGAAAACGGCTACCGCCCGATCTGGATCCGCGTTTGGAAAAAGCAAGGGATGAATTTCGGCGTCGGCCCTTATCACCTCGTTTCCAACAAACCGGTGCAGCAGTACGAGTACATTTCAACCTTCAGCAAAAACGGCGAGGCCGAGGAGTATAACGATCAGGAATATCTGTGGCTTTCGGCTTTCGCCGGGCACAGCTACCGCTTCGTCAAGCGGCTGACTAAAGACGAGCGCAAAAAATGGGGCTACGCTGGTATCTGGGAGATGACCACGGTGCGCGCCAATAAGGAGCATCCGGCCATGTTCCCGGTGGAGCTGCCCTGGCGCTGCATCAAGATGCACTCAGACCGGGGCGGCATTGTTTTGGAGCCGTTCTCCGGCAGCGGCACCACCATCATCGCGGCGGAGCAGACCGAGCGCCGCTGCTGCGCCATGGAGCTATCCCCCGTTTACTGCGACTTGGCGGTCAAACGCTGGGAGGCTTTCACCGGCGCAAAAGCGCTCAAACTGGAGGGATAAGGCTTGGAGATACAAAAAATCCCCGTCACAAAAATTAAGGCGGCAAAATACAATCCCCGTAAAGACTTAAAACCAGGCGACGCGGAATACGAGAAGCTCCGCCGCTCCATGGCGGAGTTTGGCTATGTGGAACCTGTCGTCTGGAACAAGACCACAGGCAATGTGGTAGGCGGGCACCAGCGGCTAAAAATACTGCTGGCGGACGGCGCTGCCGACATCGACTGCGTGGTGGTGGAACTGGACGCCGCAAAGGAAAAGGCGCTCAACCTCGCCCTCAATAAGATTCAGGGCGACTGGGACCAGGAGAAGCTGGCCCTGGTCATCGCCGACCTGCAGGGGGCGGACTTTGATCTTTCGCTTACCGGCTTTGACCCCGCCGAAATCGACGTGCTGTTCAAGGACACCATTGCGGACGGCGTAAAAGACGACGATTTTGATGTGGAGAGCGAGCTGCGGAAACCCGCGGTGACGAAGCCGGGCGACCTGTGGCTTTTAGGCAGGCACCGCCTTGTCTGCGGCGATTCCACCCGCGCCGAAACCTTCACCCTGCTTATGGACGGCAAGCTCGCCAACCTCACGGTGACCGACCCTCCATATAATGTCAATTATGAAGGCGCGGCGGGCAAGATCAAAAACGACCACATGGCGGATGAAGCCTTCTATCGTTTTCTGCTGGATGCTTTTACGCTGACCGAAAAGGCGATGGCCAAAGACGCGAGCATCTATGTCTTCCACGCCGACACCGAAGGGCTAAACTTCCGTAAGGCCTTTGCGGACGCCGGTTTCTACCTCTCCGGCGCATGCATCTGGAAGAAGCAGTCGCTGGTGCTGGGGCGTTCGCCATACCACTGGCAGCACGAACCGATCCTCTTTGGCTGGAAGAAGTCCGGCAAGCACGCCTGGTACTCTGACCGCAAGCAGTCGACCATCTGGGAGTTTGACAAGCCCCGGAAGAACGCCGACCACCCCACAATGAAGCCGGTGCCGCTTTTGGCTTACCCAATACTCAACTCCAGCCTGACGGGCTGTATCGTGCTCGACCCCTTCGGTGGGAGCGGCTCCACCCTCATCGCTTGCGAGCAGACGGACAGGGTTTGTTACACGGTGGAGCTGGACGAAAAGTTCTGCGACGTGATCGTCAAAAGGTACATCGAGCAGGTGGGCGGCGCGGAGAATATATTCCTTATCCGGAACGGCGTGAAGGCAGCTTTTGGCGACGTGGAGCAGTTGCGATCCGCTGCACAATAATTCCCTCATATTTCGCATAAATAACTTGCTATTCCACAGCTTCAGAGTGATATATGTAGTCACCAAGAAGCTAAGGAGGCTTATGAAAAATGGAAGTAAAATTCAAAGTAACCGGCGAGGCCCGCAAAGCGCTCGTCAAGGCGGCAGGAGAAGCCCTCGGCTGGGAGCCGGTCTACAAGGGAGCGCCAAGCTTCGGCTATGTGGTCAGCAATATCACCATCAGCCGCAATGGCACCCTTACCTGGGATGAGCGCACGGACGAGGCGGCCATACTGCATCTGCTCGGCAAGTTGCGGGAGATGGGCTTTGTCCCGGCAGAAGTGGAAATCGACCCCGATACGCTGACCATCGAGATGCCGCTGGCGGGCTTCTCCGAGGCTGAGCTGGAGAACCTCGACCGGCTCATCGCCGGCAAGGCGGCGCTGATTAAGAAAGCCGTCGGCGCGGACTCTCTCCCCGTCGAGCGGTCGGAAACGACGCTGAAGTTCCCCTGGTTTAAGTTCGGCATAGATGGCGCAACAGTCGCCGCCTACTCCCGCTTCATCGGCGCCCTGTGCGCGGCGGCCAAGGAGCAGAAACGGGTCACAGGCAGGGAAAAAGCGGTGGAGAACGAGAAGTACGCCTTCCGGGTATTCCTCCTTCGCCTCGGCTTTGTGGGCGACGATTACAAGGAGGCGCGGAAAATCCTTTTAAAAAACCTCTCCGGTAACAGCGCGTTTAAGAGCGGCGCCCCTGCCAAAACGGAGGTGGACGCCGATGCCTAAGTTCCCCTCGAAAGAAATGGTGGAGCGGCTGCGCAAAGAGTATCCCCACGGCACCCGCGTGGAGCTGGTGCGCATGAACGACCCCTACTCCAGGCTGCAGCCCGGCGACAAGGGAACCGTGGACTTCGTCGACGACAGCGGCACCCTGTTTTGCATCTGGGACAGCGGCTCTCGCCTTGGCGTGGTCTACGGCGAGGACGCGGTAAAAAAGCTGTGAAATCCCTGATATTTATGTGCTTTTTCCGCAGAAATAGCTTGCTATTATCCCCTTTCAGAGTGATATATGTGTATGCCGGAAGGCACACCACAAACGCCCTTAAAGGAGGATAAACAGCATGCTAACGGGAAGATTCGGGATTGAGATCGAGTTCACGGGCATCACCAGAAGCGAGGCGGCGCGCATCGCGGCGGAACACCTCAGCGGAACGGTGACAAGCGCAGGCGACTCCTACGACACCAAGAAGGTCACGGCACCGGACGGCAGGGTTTGGAAATTTATGAGCGACGGCAGCATCACCTGCCAAATGAGGCAAGGGCGGCAGCGGGTTCCGGCCAGCCGCGAATACAGCGTGGAGCTGGTCAGCCCCATCCTCACCTACCGCGAGGATATCGCCACCCTGCAGGAGCTGGTGCGCAAACTGCGCAAGGCCGGAGCCTTCGCCAGCGCCACCTGCGGCATCCACCTCCACCTTGACGGGGCAAGCCACACGCCGCGCAGCATCCGCAACTTCGTGAACATCATCGCCAGCAAGAACGACCTTTTCTACAAAGCGCTGCAGATTGCGCCGGAGCGGATGAGCTACTGCAAGAAGATGGACAGCCTGCTGGTGGAGAAGATGAACAGGCGCAGACCTAAAACCCTGCGGACGATTGAGGAGATCTGGTACGAGGGCTACAGTGAAAGCCGCGACCGGCATTACCACCACAGCCGGTACCATTTCCTCAACCTGCACAGCTTTTTCACAGGCAACCGCACGGTCGAGCTGAGAGGTTTCAACAGCGAGCTTCACGCCGGCAAAATTCGCAGCTACATAGTCCTCGCCCTGGCCTTGAATCACCAGGCGCTGACGCAAAAATGCGCCTCAGCAAAAAAGCCTCAGGCCGAGAACGAAAAATTCGCCATGCGGACCTACCTAAACCGCATTGGCTTCATCGGCGAGGAGTTCGCCAACTGTCGGGAGCACTTGACCGCACACTTAAACGGCTCGGCGGCCTGGCGGTTTCGGGCGGCCTGAGCCGCCCCCGCAGCCAAGAGCAAGGAGGGCATGGACAATGGATAAGCGCAACAAGCTGTACATCGCCTACGGTTCCAACTTAAACCGGGAGCAGATGGCGGACAGATGCCCCACGGCGAGGGTGCTGGGGGCAAGCATGATGGATGGCTGGCGGCTCCTGTTCCGGGGCGCGCGCGAAAACGCGGTGGCGACGGTGGAGCCTTGCCCAAGCGGCAGCGTCCCCGTACTGGTCTGGGAGATCACCCCGGCTGACGAAGTGGCGCTCGACCGCTACGAGGGCTGGCCGTTCTTTTACCGCAAGGAAACGGTGAAAGTGAAGCTAAGTGGCAAGACCGTCAGCGCGATGGTGTATGTCATGAACGAGGGCAGGCCGCTTGGCCAGCCAAGCTGCTATTATTACTCGGTTATCCTCGAAGGCTACAGGGACGCGGGCTTCGATGTGGAGATCCTGCGCCAGGCGACCATCGATTCCGCGGAAACGGAGGAAACCGCCTATGAATGAAAAGATAAAGGAGCAGATCCTCGCCATCCGGGACAGCGGCGTCACCAATATGTTTGACCTGCCGCGCGTCCAGCACGAGGCATATGTGCGCGGCTTCTACGAACTTGTGCTGTACCTGGAGGAGCACAAAGCCGAGTACAGCCGCTTTATCCTGACCGGTGAAGCGGACATGGAATAAATCATAATCAACGACAACAATTAGAAACAGAGCTTCCTGCGGAGGCTCTTTTCTTTTGCCCAAAAAAGGAGGCGGTGCCTATGCGCAAACTGAAAAAATACAGGCCGACCTCCTTCATGGCGGAAGGCTCGTACTACGAGAAGGCCGCCGCCGATTACGCCGTTTCTTTTATCCAGGCCCTCTCCCACACCAAAGGCGCCTGGGCGGGGAAGCCCTTTGAACTGATCGACTGGCAGGAGCAGATTGTCCGCGACCTTTTCGGCATCCTCAAGCCCAACGGCTGCAGGCAGTTCAACACGGCCTATGTGGAGATCCCCAAAAAACAAGGTAAGTCTGAACTGGCCGCCGCCATCGCCCTGCTGCTTACCTGCGGCGACGGCGAGGAGCGCGCCGAGGTGTACGGCTGCGCCGCCGACCGCCAGCAGGCCTCCATCGTGTTCGAGGTGGCTGCCGATATGGTGCGGATGTGCCCGGCGCTGTCAAAGCGAGTGAAATTGCTCGCATCCACCAAACGGCTGGTATACCTGCCGACCAACAGCTTCTACCAGGTGCTGAGCGCGGAGGCGTACTCCAAGCACGGTTTCAACATCCACGGCGTTGTGTTCGACGAGTTGCATACCCAGCCTAACCGCAAGCTCTTTGACGTGATGACCAAAGGCTCCGGCGACGCGCGGCGGCAGCCGCTCTACTTCCTGATTACCACGGCGGGAACGGACAACCAGAGCATCTGCTACGAGACGCACCAGAAGGCCAAAGATATCCTCGAAGGCAGGAAGCGCGACCCCACCTTCTATCCCGTGATCTACGGGGCGAAGGAGGACGACGACTGGACTGACCCCAAGGTGTGGAAGAAAGTGAACCCAAGTTTAGGCATTACGGTGGGCATGGACAAAGTGAGGGCGGCCTGCGAGTCGGCCAAACAGAACCCCGCCGAGGAGAATAGCTTCCGGCAATTGCGCCTGAATCAATGGGTCAAACAGGCCGTCCGTTGGATGCCCATGGCGAAATGGGATGCCTGCGCCTTCCCGGTGGATGCGGCGAGCCTCGAGGGGCGGGTCTGCTACGGCGGGCTTGACCTCTCCTCTACTACTGACATTACCGCCTTTGTGCTGGTGTTCCCGCCGGAAGATGAGGACGGCAAATACAGCGTCCTCCCCTTCTTCTGGATGCCGGAGAACAATATCGGCCTGCGGGTGCGGCGAGACCATGTGCAGTACGACCACTGGGAGAAGCAGGGATATTTGCTGACCACCGAGGGGAACGTGGTGCATTACGGCTTCATCGAGCGATTCATTGAAAACTTAGGCGAAAAGTACAACATCCGCGAAATCGCCTTTGACCGCTGGGGCGCGGTGCAGATGGTACAGAACCTTGAGGGGCTGGGCTTTACTGTCGTCCCCTTTGGGCAGGGCTTTAAGGATATGTCGCCGCCCACCAAGGAGCTGATGAAGTTGACGCTGGAGGAGAAAATCGCCCACGGCGGGCATCCGGTGCTGCGCTGGATGATGGACAATATCTACATTCGCACCGATCCCGCCGGCAACATCAAGCCAGACAAAGAAAAATCCACGGAACGAATCGATGGCGCGGTGGCGACTATTATGGCGCTTGACCGGGCCCTGCGCTGCGGCTCCGGCGATGGCGGCGCTTCAGTCTATGATGAGAGGGGGTTATTGATCTTATGAGCATATTTTCCCGGCTGTTCCGAACGCGGGATAGGCCGCAAAACCGCGTGGGCAGCGGGTTCTCCTTCCTGTTCGGCGGCACGGCCAGCGGCAAGATGGTCAACGAGCGGACAGCCATGCAGGCCACGGCGGTGTATGCCTGCGTGCGCATACTGGCCGAAGCTATAGCCGGGCTGCCGCTTCGCGTATACCGCTACAAAGCCGATGGCGGCAAGGAGAAAGCGGTGGGGCACCGGCTGTACTACCTCCTCCATAGCGAACCAAACCCGGAGATGACTTCATTTGTGTTCAGGGAAACGCTGATGAGCCATCTTCTGCTTTGGGGCAACGCCTACGCGCAGGTGATCCGGGACGGGCGCGGCCAGGTAATGGCCCTCTACCCCCTGCTGCCGAACAAGATGGATGTGGCGAGAGCCGCAAACGGCGAACTAACCTATACCTACCGCCGCGACGCCGAGGAAAGCCGGATTAACCCGGATAGCGGAACAGTGACCCTGCGCCGGGACGAGGTCTTGCATATCCCCGGCCTTGGCTTTGACGGGCTGGTCGGCTACTCGCCCATCGCCATTGCCAAGAACGCCATCGGCATGGCCATGGCGACGGAGGAGTACGGCGCCTCCTTCTTCGCCAACGGAGCCAATCCAGGCGGCGTGCTGGAGCATCCGGGCGTGGTCAAAGACCCCAAAAGGGTGCGGGAAAGCTGGAACGCGGTCTATCAGGGGAGCGGCAACGCCCACCGCATCGCCGTGCTGGAAGAGGGCATGAAATTCCAGGCCATCGGCATCCCGCCGGAACAGGCGCAGTTTCTGGAGACACGCAAATTCCAGATCAATGAGATCGCCCGCATTTTCCGTGTCCCGCCCCACATGGTCGGCGACCTTGAGAAGTCGAGCTTTTCCAATATCGAGCAGCAGTCGCTGGAATTCGTCAAGTACACCCTCGACCCGTGGGTGGTGCGCTGGGAACAGGCTTTGCAGCAGTCCCTCCTCCTGCCTTCGGAAAAGCCCCGCTACTTTGTGCGGTTCAATGTGGACGGGCTGCTGCGGGGCGACTACCAAAGCCGCATGACCGGTTACGCCACGGGACGACAGAACGGCTGGCTGTCGGCGAACGACATCCGCGAACTTGAGGATATGAACCGCATCCCCGCCGAGGAGGGCGGGGACTTGTATCTGGTCAACGGCAATATGACGAAGCTGGCTGAGGCGGGCGTCTTTGCCAACCATCAACCGAAGGAGGTCAGCACATGAGGAAATTCTGGAACTGGGTGCGCAATTCGGACGAAGAGCGCACCCTCTATCTTAACGGCCCCATCGCCGAGGAATCCTGGTGGGGCGACGAGGTGACGCCCAAGCTGTTTAAGGGCGAGCTGTTGGCGGGCGCGGGCGACATCACGGTGTGGATCAACTCTCCCGGCGGCGATGTTTTCGCGGCGGCGCAAATTTACAACATGCTCATGGACTATGCCGGGCAGGTCACCGTCAAAATTGACGGCTTGGCCGCCAGCGCCGCCTCGGTCATCGCCATGGCCGGCGGCGAGGTGTACATGTCGCCCGTCTCCATGCTGATGATCCACAACCCCTCGACCATCGCCATCGGCGACAGTGAGGAGATGCTCCGCGCTAAGGCCTTGCTGGATGAGGTCAAGGAGAGCATCATCAACGCTTATGAGCTGAAATCCGGCCTCTCAAGGGTGAAACTCTCCCACCTGATGGACGCGGAAACCTGGATGAACGCCAAAAAAGCTGTGGAACTTGGCTTTGCGGACAAAATCCTGTTCACATCCGGCGAGGACCCGAAGGACTCAGGAGAAGGCCTGATCTTCAGCCGCATGGCGGTCGCCAACTCCCTGCTTGGGAAAATCCCCAAGGCCAAACCGAAAACGGGTACCCCCATCGAGTCGCTGGATAAGCGGCTCTCATTAATTTCCCACTAAATTTTAAGGAGGACAAACACAATGAGCAAAATCCTGGAACTGCGCGAAAAGCGCGCCAAGGCATGGGAAGCGGCAAAGGCCTACCTTGACAGCAAGCGGGGCGGCGACGGGCTTTTGTCCGCGGAAGATACCGCCGCCTACGAAAAGATGGAGGGCGACGTGGTGGCGCTGGGCAGGGAAATCGAGCGGCTGGAGCGTCAGGCCGCCCTTGACGCGGAGCTTTCCCACCCGACCAATAACCCCATCACCAACAAGCCGTCTGCCCACGGCGAGAGCAAGAGCGGCCGGGCCGCGGCCGAGTACAAGCGGGCCTTCTGGAACGCCATGCGCGGCAAGCGCACCGCCGATATCCAAAACGCGCTGCAAGTCGGCGAGGATACCGAGGGCGGCTACCTGGTACCCGACGAGTTTGAGCGCACCTTGGTGAAGTCGCTTGAGGAAGAAAACATCTTCCGGCAGCTGGCCAATGTCATTACCACCTCCAGTGGCGACCGCAAGATCCCCGTGGTGGCAAGCAAAGGCACCGCCTCCTGGGTGGATGAGGAAGGGCAGATCCCCGAAAGCGACGACAGCTTCGGGCAGGTGTCCATCGGCGCTTTCAAGCTGGCCACCATGATTAAGGTCAGCGAGGAGCTGTTAAACGACAGCGTCTTCAATCTGGAGAACTACATCGCCAGGGAGTTCGCCCGCCGCATAGGAGCCAAGGAGGAGGAAGCCTTCTTTGTGGGCGACGGCCTAGGGAAACCCACCGGCATCCTTGCCGCCACTGGCGGCGGGCAGGTTGGCGCGACCACGGCCGCCGCGGCAGCCATCACCTTAGACGAAATACTGGACCTGTTCTACAGCCTCAAGTCCCCTTACCGCAAAAAAGCCGTCTTTGTCATGAACGACGCCACGGTCAAGGCCATCCGCAAGCTCAAAGACAGCACCGGCCAGTATCTATGGCAGCCGTCCATCAAGGAAGCAACACCCGACACCATCCTCAACCGCCCCTTGTACACCTCGGCCTTTGTGCCGGTAATCGAGGCGGGTGCCAAGACCGTGGTATTCGGCGACTTCGGCTACTACTGGGTGGCTGACCGCCAGGGCCGGGTGTTCAAGCGGCTAAGCGAGCTGTTCGCCCCCACCGGGCAGGTAGGCTTCATCGCCACCCAGCGGGTGGACGGCAAGCTAGTGCTGCCGGAGGCCATCAAGATATTGCAGCAAAAGGCGTAGTTTTATCTTACGGCAGGCAGCCCTAAACGGCTGCCTGCCCAGTTTTGGAAAGGGGGGCGGGCGCGATGGCGGTCACACTTCATGATACAAAAGCGTGGCTGAGAGTTGACGGTGAGGCGGAGGACGCGCTCATCGAAAGCCTGATCGAAGCGGCAGAGGAACTGGTGGAAGGCGTCCTCCGCTTCCCTCTGAGCGAGTTTGCGGGAAGCGCGCCCGAGCCGGTCAAGCACGCTATTTACTACGCCGTGGCCAAGCTTTTTGAGGAGCGAAACGACTTGAAACATGACGAGCTGACCCAGGTGCTCAAAGCCCTGCTCTTCTCCTACCGAAAGGCGGAGTGGTGATGAAGATCGGGAAACTGCGGCACCGGGTCAGGATTCAGGCATATACCGCCGGCAGAGACAGCTTTGGCGCGGAGGAACCCGCGTGGACGGACGTGGCCACGGTCTGGGCCAGCATTACACCCGTTTCCGGCAAGGAGTACTTCGCTTCCGCCCAAACCAACGCCGAGGTTTCCACAAAGATCACCATGCGCTATCGCAGCGGGATCACGCCGAAAATGCGCGTCGTCTTTGGCGCGCGTATTTTTGAGATTATCTCCGCGCTGAATTTTGAGGAGCGCGGCGTCGAGCTGAATCTCATGTGCAAGGAGAGTGTCCCGGATGGCTAAGCGGCTGCGGGTAAAGAAGCTAAAAACGCATATCGAGGGCTTGGACGAGGTCATAAAGCTCGTGGAGCAGCTGGGCGACGCGGCGGCAGACGCGCTGGACAAAGCCTCAGGGGCCGGGGCCGAAATTGTGCTGGCAGCAGCCAAACAAAAAGCGCCGGTGGATACCGGGCTTTTGCGGGACAGCTTAACGCTCAAAAAAAGCAAGGTGCGCAAGCCCCATATCAAAAGCGAGCATGTGGTGACCAGGGGAAAAGGGGCGGATCATTTCGCCCCGGTGGAGCTGGGGACATCTAAAATGAAGGCCCAGCCCTTTCTCCGCCCGGCTATTGACGAGAACAAGAGCAGCGTCGCCAAGGCGGTAAACGACGAGCTGTTAAAAGCCATCGGGAGGGTGAGATGATGAGACTGGAGGAAGCGGTCAGCGGCTATCTGCAGCCAAAACTAAAGGGCGCGCTCTACCCGTTCCTCTTGCCGCAAAAGCGCGATCTTCCGGCCGTGGCCTACTTCCCCGTCTCGGTGGAGCGGCTGCACAGCCTGACAGCGGACACCGGCTTTGTAAAGCAGCGGCTGCAGTTTAGCTGCTTTGCCAAGTCATATAGACAGGCGATAGAGACGGCTAAGACCATCCAAGGGGCGCTGCAGAACTTCTCCGGAGCGATGAACGGCCTGACCATCGGCGCTGTCTTGCTCCTGGATGAAGTGCCCGACTATGAACAGGATACGGGGCTTTATTCCGTATCATTAGAATTTGAATTTCAGTTTGAGGAGGGTTAAACCATGGCCATAGCAGGTAAAAGCGGCAAACTGGGGCTGGGCGCAAGCGCCGTTATGGATATCAGCAGCTGGTCGTTGGAGCTGGGCGCGGATACGCTTGACGTAACGGCCCTCGGCGACGACTGGAAGAAATTCATCGCCGGCTTAAAGGAATGGTCGGCGTCGGCCGAAGGCTTCTACTCGGTGCATACGGACGCCACCGGCCAGAGGGCGCTGCAGGAGGCGTACTTAAACGGCGCGGAAGTCTCGCTCAGGCTCTATGTCAACGCCACAAACTATTATTCCGGCAGCGCCCATATCTCCGGCCTGTCCGTGGAGGACCCGGTGGACGATACGGTCAGTATCTCCTTTGAGTTCCAGGGCACCGGCGCGCTGGAATACAACTAAGGCGGTGAAAAATCATGCCTTTAGCTGGCAAAGTAGGCGCGGTATTCCTGCAGACGGAAGCTGAGCCGGTGGCCTTTACGAAGGAGAACACCTTGGGCAACCCGCAGAGGACGGCCTATACCATTGAGAATGAGACCTTAAGGTATCTGGACAAAAACGCGCCCGTTGTGGTGTACGTCAACGATATGGTGGTCAGCGGCGGATTTACCGTAGAACATTTGGGCGGCGTGATACGCTTTTTAGCGCCACTACTTGAAGGAGACGCGGTGACGGTCAGCGGCAAAAGCGTAAAAGTTGATCAGGCGGGCGGCTTCTTCAACTGGAGCGCCGAGCTGGCGGCGGACACGGCGGAGGTAACCACCTTTGCGAGCGACGGCTGGAAGGAACACCTGCCCGCCGTAAAGGGCTTTACGGCCTCCGCGGAGAGCTACTGGGCGGACGGGCGCTTGTCGGAAAGGCTCGGCCAGGAAATCATCGTGGCTCTGTATTTAGATGCAGGGCCAGGCAAAAAACGCTATGAGGGCTACGCGCTCATCGCGGGCGACAGCATTGAATTGGCCGCCGACGATGTGGTAAGCGAGGGCATTGAGTTTGAGGGCAGCGGCAATCTGTATTACAGGGAGGACTGAGGACATGAAACCAGGCGTCACCATAGAGCTGGACAAACCGAGGACGCTCCGCTACGGCATGAACGCGTTGATTAAAATCGAGGAGCTGACGGGCAAGAACCTGACAAAGCTAGATCTTGATAACATCTCTGTGAAAGACCTGCGGACAATTGTCTACGCCGGTCTTTTTCATGAGGACAAAGAGCTGACCCCGGAAAAGTGCGCGGACTTAATTGACGAGTACAGCGACATTACCACGGTGGCCGGGAAACTGGGCGAAGCGATGACGCTGGCCTTCGGCGCGCAGCCGGGAAACCCGCAGGCGGTGGAGGCAGCCGGGAAATAGGCTTTGCTGAGCTGTTCTCCGCCGCCGTAAAGAGACTCAAAATGCACCCGGCTCAAGTCTGGGAGCTGACCCCCTTTGAGCTGGGGCTTTTCTTTGAGGGCTACGCCGAGGAAAAAGCGGAGCGAAGGCAAGAGCTCATCTACCTGGCCTGGCACATCGAAGCCTTCGCCAGGCAGAAGCGGCTACCTAGCCTGAAGAAAATGCTCAAAGAAAGCGGGAGAAAAAAGGCCGCGCCAAGCCGCCTTTCCACGGAACAGCTGATGAAAATCGCGCGGAGCAAGGGGCTCAAAGTCCCGGCGAAATGGAGGTGATGGGATGGCGGTACTGCGCAATGTAGTCGTGAAAATCGGCGCGGATATCTCCGAGCTGCAAAAAAGCTTAAACGAGGCGTCCAAAACCCTGGATAAGGCGGGCGAAACCCTCACCTCCATCGGCGGGACGCTCACAACAGGGCTGACCCTTCCCATCGCGGCCGCGACGGCGGGAATCTTAAAGCTGGGAACGGATTTTGACGACGCTTTCGACAAGATTCGCGTCGGCACCGGCGCTACCGGCGAGGCCCTGGCAGGATTGCAGGACGATTTCCGGGCGGTTTACTCCACTGTTCCCGCGGGGATGGCCGAGGTGAGCAGCGCCATCGCCGATCTGAACACCAGGACGGGCCTCGCCGGGAAACCGCTGCGGGAGCTGTCCACGCAGATGCTCAACCTCTCCCGCATCACCGGCGAGGAGCTCTCCGGCATGATCGCCGGCTCCTCCCGCCTGTTCGGCGACTGGAGCATAGCGGCGGACGATACCGCGGGAACTATGGACTACCTTTTCAAGGTATCCCAGAGCACCGGCATCGGCTTTAACGATCTTAACGCCAAGCTGGTGCAGTTTGGCGCGCCCCTGCGGCAGATGGGCTTTGACCTGGAAACGGCGGCGGCCATGCTGGGGAAGTTTGAAAAAGAAGGGGTCAACACCGAGCTTGTCCTGGGCGGCCTGCGCATCGCGCTGGGCAAAATGGCCAAAGCGGGCATTACGGACACCAAGGCGGCGCTGGAAGAAGTCACCAAAAGGATCAAGGAAGCAGGCTCCACCGGCGAGGCCAACGCCATCGCTCTGGAGATGTTCGGCGCCCGCATCGGCCCGGACATGGCGGCGGCCATCAGAGAAGGCCGCTTTGAGCTCTCAGAGCTGGTAACAACCTTAAAAGCCAGCGGGGAAACGATTAACGGCGCGGCCTTTGAGACGATGGACTTCGCGGAGCAGCTTGCCGTGATGCGGAACAAGGCGGCCGTGGCCCTGGAGCCGCTGGGGACTTCTTTGATGCAGGCCGTCAACTCCGCCATGCCCGCCATTGAAGGGCTGATCGGCAGGCTCACCGCTTTAGTGGACTGGTTTGCGAACTTAAGCGGCGGCTCGCAGAAGCTGATCCTCTCATTTCTTGGCATCGCCGCCGCCATCGGGCCGCTCTTGACGCTGGTGGGCACACTCGCAAACGGCGTCAGCTCCGCGGTCAAAGCGGTGAAATGGCTGGCCGACGCCAAGAACCTGGCCGCGCTTAAGACCCATGCCCTGACCGCGGCGCAGAAAGTAGCGGCGGTGGCGCAAAAGGTCCTGAACGCGGTGATGGCGGCCAACCCCATCGGGCTTGTGATCGTGGCCATAGCGGCGCTGGTGGCCATCATTATCCATCTGTGGAAGACCAACGAGGGTTTCCGCAACGCGGTGATCGCCGTATGGGACAGCATTAAGGACGCGGCCGCCAATATGGCCGCCGGGATTAAAAGCGCTTTTGACAACATCAGAAACTGGATCAGCGGCCTTGTGGCAAGCGGGGTGCGCTTGGCCGAGAGCCTGACAGGCGGCATCACGCGGGCGCTGGGCGCTTTGGCGGGCAATATCCGAAGCGCCATGAACCAGGCGCTCTCCATAGTCACGGGCCTGGGCAAGAGCTTTTTTGACGCCGGGCGCAGCCTGATCGCCAGTATCGCCAGCGGCATCGCCAGCGCCGCCGCCAGGGTCGTCGACAGCGTCAAAGGCGTCGTGGCCCGGGTCAGGTCTTTCCTGCCCTTTTCCCCGGCTAAAGAGGGTCCGCTGAAGGATTTGGACAAGTTGGATTTCAGCGGCCCGCTGATCGAAAGCATCAAAAACGCTATCCCCAAGGCGGAACGGATGCTTGGCAGCCTGCTGGAAGTAAGCCTTCCCGCGTTGACATTGCCGCCGGAGCCGCCAGCGCAGCCGGTAGCGGCGGGAGCATACGGCCAGGGCGGCCCGCTGGTGGTGGTGGAGAATATGACCGTGCGCGCGGAAACGGATATCGAGGAGATTAGCCGTAGGCTGTACCGTTATATCGAGGCCGCCAACCGGGGGAGGGGGAGATTGTAATGGGGCATTTCTCGTTTGCCGGGGAACACTGCGGCAACTACTCCGTCTATCTCCTGCGCTCCCCTCTCTCCCTTTTCCCAGGGGCGCGGGAAAAGGTGATCGTCATGCCGGGCAGGCATGGCGTCTTCAGGATGCCGCCCGACTTTGAAGCTCGCGTGCTTAGCCTGGACTGCTGGCTTAAAATCGCGTCATATGGGGAGCTCCATCAGCAGCTGGACCGGCTGCGCTCCTGGTTAAACCCGATGCGGGGAGCGCAGCGGCTGGTCTTTGACGACTGGCCGGACAGATATTATCTGGCCACCTGGACGGATGCGGATCTGCAAATCCAGGTGACGGCAAGCCAGGGGCTGATTACGCTGCGGATGGTCTGCGACGACCCCTTCGCCTACGACCTCGCGCCGGATGAGTTGCTCATAACGACAAGCCCCTACACCCACTACCAAAGGGGGACGGCGCCGTCAGACCCTCTCTTTTTGCTGCGGGGCATATCGGGCGGCGGCAGCCAGTTTCTGACGGTCAGAGTCAATGAGGAGCAGTTCACCTACCGGGGAGCGCTCTCCGCGGGGGAGCGGCTGGAGGTTGATTGCCGGCATAAAACGGCCGCTCTCGTGAGGGGGGAAGCCAGGGAAAAAGCCTTGCACCTGCTGGAGCGGCCAAGCTTTCCCCAGCTCACGCCGGGGGCCAACACCATTCAAGTGGTCGCGGCAGGTGGCGCTTCCTGGTCAAACTTAGAGATAAGCTGCCGCAACCGCTGGCTGTAAAGGAGGGATACCGTGGCTAAGACGCCATTTAAAAGAGTAGCAAGCAGAGAGATCTACGGGGCGGATATCTCCGGGCTGCAGGACGCGGTCAACAAACTGGAAACAGTGTTGGAGATGGATGTAGCCAGTATTGAGAACCATACGCTTTCCCCCGTGGAAGACCAGCCGGAGGAAGCCCTGCACCGGCGGATTTATGAAGGGGATATGCGCAACTGGCTGGAAAGCCCCGCGCCTGTGATCAGGCGAAGCGGCGAAACCGTTCCCGCGGGGGAATATATTCTGTACGCCGCCCAGGGGATGGTCGTCTTTCATGAGCAGCAACCCCCCGGCGTCACTATCGCTGCGGATTTTTCTTATGTGCACTCTACCTCGCCCTTTAGCGGCCACGTGGGCGCGGGCGGCACAGCCCACGCCTCCGCGACGGCTGAAACGGCTGGGTTTATGACGGCGGGCGACAAGCTGCGGCTGGACGCGCTGGATTATCTGCGTTACCGGCGGCTCGGGCTATACCACGCCGGTATCACCGCCGCCGGTATGGCTCCCTTGACCACTTCGGCCAACAACATCGACCTGCTGCCGTTTTATGTGCCGGCCGCCCAGTCTTTCGACCGCGTCGCCGTCAACGTCACTACCGCCGCCGCGGGCAACGCGCGGCTCGGGGTATACGCCGACAGCGGCGCGGTCTATCCGGGCGCGCTGATCCTTGACGCCGGGGTAGTGACCACAGGCACGACGGGCATCAGGTGGCTGGAGGCGAATTTAACGCTTATGCCCGGCCTTTATTGGCTGGCGCGACTGCAAGACGCTACGCCGAGCCTGCAGGGCCTGGCCAGCACGGGCATGCTGGCGCTGGGCAGCGAGGATTTGGGGGCGGCCTGGATTACCGGCTACCGGCTGGCCAGGGTCTACGCTGACGGCTTTCCCGCCGCCTTCCCATTAGGCGCGGCGCAGATCACCGGGGCCAGGCCCGCTGTTTTCCTAAGGAGGGCGTAGCAGTGTATAACAGCGGCAGGCGGTATAACACAGGGCATCTTTACAACCGCATCCTTCTCCCCTGGCACCCGGTTCCCTGGTATGACCGGCTGGGCTTCGCCGTGCCTGTCGTCGTCAACAAGCAGCTTGAGCCGGTCGCCCTCCTGCACGACGCTTATGAGATCATCGTGCACCAGACCCTGGGCAGCGAAGACCGGCTGGAGTTCAAGCTGCCGGTAAAGCCCGGCGTGGAAGCTTTGGAGACCGGCATGATGCTTGACCTGGCAGGGAGCGTTTACCGGGCGATGGTGCTTGCCAACGAGGAGGACGACTCGGGGGCCAGGTACTGGCAGGTTGAAGCCTGGGCGCTGTGGTACGATTTGCTGAAAGCTCCGGACGCGCCCGCGCGGGAATGGGAAAACGCCGCAGCGGCGGATGTGCTTGCCTACCTCTTATCAGGCACAGGCTGGCAGGCGGGGAATGCTACCCCCTCCTCCGTACGGCCCTTCGTTTTCCGGGGCGGCTGCAACCGCCTGGAAGCGCTGCGGGAGATGGAGCGCATCTTTCAAGTGGAGCTGGGTTTCCAGACAAAGCAAAAGACGGTGTCCCTCCGGGACGCCGCGGGGGAAGAACGCAACGTTTTCTTTTTAAGGGGGAAAAACCTGCGCCGGGCCCAGGAGGAAAGAAACGTAATCGAACAGGCGACCAGGGTTTATCCCCGGGGCAGGGGCGGCCTGACTATCGCCACGGTGAACAGCGGCATCCCCTATTTAGAGGTGGAGAGCGGCTACGATCCCCCTCCTTCCGCAGTCCTTGTCGCAGAGGAATTCACCGACCCCAACCAGCTGAAAGAATATGCCCAGGCGTTTCTTTCCGCCGTCAGCCAGGCGCAGGTAAGCTATGAGTGCGGTATTGTCGACCTCTCCGCCCTGCCGGGTTATGAGGGGGAAAAGGTCAGCCTGGGGGACGTGGTGACGGTTTACGACGAGGGCTCCGGCATACACGTCAAGACAAGGGTCGTGCGCATGCGCTATTTTGTGGAGGAGCCCTGGCGGAGCGAAATCGAGCTGGCCGCCGTCCGCAAAGACCTCTCGGAGACGCTCAGCCAGGTTAAGCACTCCGTGGCCTTGTTTGATACGGCTGATATGGTGGACAAAAAAGACATCGAGCAGCTCTCCGTCTTTAACCTTCTTTTAAACTCCCGGGCGGAGAGCGGTACCGCTTACTGGATAAACGATGGCTGGACGGTGGACGGCACAAAGGGCTATTCAGGCGGCGCGTCTTTTAAAGCTGTGGGTGCGCTGGGCGTATCCAAGACGCTGACGCAGACCGTGCATCCCGCCCACCGGGACAGCTATGTGTTAAGCCTGCGCGCGGCCCTGGAAAATATCCAGCTGGGGCCAAACGGCAGGGTCGGGGTTGAGGTGGTTATCCATTACGAGGACGGCAGCAGCGAAACGCAGTTTGTTTCCCTGGTCCTTGAGTAAGGAGTTATGCGCCATGGCGTTTTTTGAACCTTATGTGCAGTCTGTGTCCCCAAGCAAAAAAGTTGATAGAATCGAAGTGCGCCTTTGCCTGGAGGACGCAAGCGGCCAGGTCAACGTCGCCGACATCGTGCTGCAGGGCGGCAGGCTGGCTACACTGTGGAACGGCCACCCCGCGGAGCTTCGCTTCTCCTTTGAGTAGGTGAGCAGATGAAGCGCTATTTGTTTCGTTTCGCGCCGGAAGAGGGGAAACGGGTGGCCAGTATCCGGGCCCAAGCGGTAATCTCTGACGCCGCGGGCTCTTTTTCCTTTACGGACGTGATGCTCCAGGAAGGAAAGCATCTAACCGGCTACGCCCAGAATACCAAGGAGCTGCTGCAAAAACTGCGGGAAAACGGCAGCCCGTCCCCGCCAAAGCACTACAACGCCGTGGTGCGGGGCGCTAAAACCCTGATTATCCCCAACCGCGGCTTCTACTGGGCGGTGGAACCGGGGGCGGTAATTGTGCCCACGGCCTTGGACTTTCACATCAGGGCAAAGGAAAACTTAAGCCAAGGCATCGCCTTGGGGCAGGACATGCTGAACAGGCTTTTTTATTTCCCGCAAGTATTGGCGAGCAACCAGGAGTTAGCGGTTATCGGCACTGAGCGGCAAGTACTGCAAAACGGCAGCCCCGTTCAGTTTAAAGGCCGGTTCCTCTATGCCGCCTGGGGCAATCCCCGCTTCCCCGTCACTCTCCTGGGGCTGGACTCGGGACAGGCGGCTTTGCGGCCGGAGCCTTCGGCCAGGGTGCTCGTCGCACTGCAGGAATGGCAGCTGGCGGAAGGGGGGAAAAGGATATGAGCGGTATGCGGCAGGAAGGCCGGGAGTTTATGACCTGGTCTTTTTTAAAGACCACCCGGGCCAGGCAGGAATGGCGGGATTACGGCGACAGGATAACCCATATGGGGCTGTTTGATTTTCTGGTGCTCGACAACACCGGCAGGATTGAGGGCGTTATCCCCGCCGCAGATTTGGAAAGGGTAGCGCGCTGGCCGCATATCACCCACCTGCTGACGGTCAGAAACGACGGGATACTGTCCCGCTTTCGGGCCATCGTTGAGGACAAGGCCGTTCAGGACATGTTCATCAGCGAGCTGCACCGCATTCTGGATATGTACCCTTTCGCTGCCGGGGTGGATATCGACCTGGAAAAAGGGCCGAACGACAACCCGGACGGCGTGGTAGCCTTGGCAAAGAGGATCTACGAGAGCATCAAGAGCCGCCCGACACAACGCTATGTGCATTGGGACTTGCCTCCCATGACCGGGGACGGCGCGCCGTCCTGGGAGCGCTGGTGCGATTACCGCCGGATGGAGCCATACTTCGATACCTGCGTGATCATGAGCTACGCCTTTGCCTGGGCGGGCAGCGCTCCCGGGCCCATCAGCCCGGTGTGGTGGATGGAGGAGATCTATGACTATTCGGTAACGCGGATACCAAAGGAGAAAATCTTTCTCGGCATCCCCGGCTTCGGCTTCAACTGGCGCATTGATAGGCGGCCTGTTCCGGGCGCTTACCGGGGCAGCGGCGGCACCTTCCTCGCCTGGCTAGGCTGGCAGCAAGGGGATTTTACATTTCACGAGCTGCAGCCGCGTCTTCCCTTTGCCGGGTTTCTGGACGAGGACAGCCAAAGCCCATACCTTCTCCTGCACATCTACGATTACCAGGAAGGCATGGACGCGGCGCGGGCTACAAGCCCCATCTTTAAGGTTTCCGGCCAGGCGGGCCGGGTCAGGCGGAACTACCTGGTCGCCTATGAAAAAGAGCCCCGCTATGAGTTTACCGGGCAGGTTACGGACAGGACAGGCAGCGGCTTTGACGAGGTTTCCGGCGCTATGACGGTAGGCAGCGGCTGGATTTCCCCCAGGGCGCCCCAGCTTCTCCCCGTCCCGCCGGGTTCGCCACCCGGGACTCAGCCTGTGCTGGAAGAAGAGGGCTTGGCCCTTTTTTCTTTTTCCGTCCCCCACTCGGGGGAATATGACCTGGCGGCAAGGGTGAACTGCCCCTGGTGGGACCGTCAGGTTTTACAGCTGCGGCTAAACGGGACACCGCTGCAAATCGGGCCGTTTCCCGACTGGTATCCCCTCCATCGCCGCACCCACTGGCTGAAGGCCGGGCGTTTTTATTTATCTGCCGGAAGCCACACGCTGGAGGTGCACGGCGCGGGCAGCCAGTACGGGACGCAGTTTTGGGGCTTTAGGGTCTGCTCGCAGTTTAATTTTAGCATGACCGGCGGCGAGGCGGAATTTACCCTCACCCCAAGGAGGCTAAAAGACGTAAACGGCAGCTGGGTTTTACCGGAGCAGTTTATCCTCACCCCTGAAGTGCTGCGGAGCGCCCCGGAACACGCCTGGGTCTGGTATGACGACTTTAGGGACAACACGCTCGCCTTCTACAGCCGCAGCGGCGGGACTTGGAGCATGGATACGGACCCGGCAAGGCGGGTGTTAATCCAGTCCGACCAGGCAAGCGCGGACGCCCAGGCGCACCTCTCCCACGACGGGTTTGGCGACCTGAACATCCGGGCCAGGCTGCGCATGACGGCGGGGAACGGCACCATGGGCGTGGTTTTCAAAGCCCAGGGGGCAAACGATCTGTATTTATTCCTGCTGCGGCGCGGCACGCAGACGGCGGAGCTTTGGCAAAGGCAAGGCGGGATATGGACAAGGCTGCAGCCGGACGTGGCGCAGAGCGTGAGTTTAAACACTTGGTACACGCTGCGGGTGCGAAGTCGGGGGAACGAGCTGCACTGCTGGGTGGGGACAACCAGGGTGTTTAATTTGACGGCGGCTCTCCCCGTCTCCGGTGGCTTTGGGCTGCGCACCAGCGGCGCGGCCTGTGAGTGCGGCCTGCTGGATGCGGGAGACCCCTATGTTTTTGTGCCGCAGGAGGCCCTTGACGTGGCGCTGCCGGATGGGCAAATCCAGACACTGGGGCGCATTTTGCGCAGCGACGTGACATGGCTTGAACCTTGGGACTACTTCCGCTTTGAAGGCCTCGGGGAAGAATCGGCGACCAGGCAGGAAAGCGTCTCCACAGATTTTGACTATCTACACACTGATTCTTTCGCGGCTTTTGACAGCGACAGGGCTGTTACCTTCCGGCTGCGCGACCGGGGCCTGTGGCTTACCCAGCTTTTCCTGGGAGACGCAAGGGGCTTCTCCATCGCCCACTACTCCGACGCCGAGCATTTCGACATGCTGGCTAACCTGGCGAAGCACAGATGGAGGTTAAAAGGGGTTGGGTTATGGGCGCTCGGGCACCAGGACCCGCTGGTATTTCGATTGCGTTCAGGAGTCGTTTAGGCACTCTTACGAAGCTAAACCCCGGATACGGTGAAAGGGGGCAATTTTTAATGAAAGTATTCTGGAACTGGGTACAGGCGGCCTTTACCGCCATCGGCGGTTTTCTCGGCTGGTTTTTAGGCGGACTGGACGGATTTCTCTATGCCTTAATCGCCTTTGTGGTAATTGACTACCTGACCGGCGTGATGCGTGCCGTCATGGAGAAGAAACTATCCAGCGAGATCGGTGCCAGGGGCATCTTTAAGAAGGTGCTCATCTTTGTGCTGGTGGGCGTGGGGCATATCGTCGACAGTCAGGTGATTGGCGACGGCGGCGCGATCCGCACGGCGGTAATTTTCTTTTATTTGAGCAACGAAGGCATTTCCATCCTGGAGAACGCCGCGCGCGTGGGGCTGCCCATCCCCGAGAAGCTTAAGACGATGTTGGCGCAGATGGGCTCCCGCGATGACGAGGGGGCAGACAAATGAACCTGCGCACGTTAATTCTCACCAACAACGCCTGCTACAAAGCGGGCAGGACGATTTCGCCAAGAGGCATCATGGTGCATTCCACCGGCGCGAACAACCCGTGGCTGCGGCGTTATGTCGGCCCGGACGACGGGCTGTTGGGAAGAAATAGGCATAACAACCACTGGAACCAGGACAGGCCGGATGGCAGGCAGGTGTGCGTCCATGCCTTTATCGGGAAGCTTGCCGACGGCTCGATTGCCACTTACCAGACTTTGCCGTGGAACCATCGCGGCTGGCACTGCGGCAGAGGCGCGAGAGGCTCCGGCAACGACACGCACATCTCATTTGAGATCTGCGAGGATAACCTGACCGACGCCGCCTATTTCAACGCCGTGTACAAGGAAGCCGCCGAACTGTGCGCTTTCCTCTGCAAGGAATACACCTTTGATCCAATGGCTGACGGCGTTATCATCGGGCATTTCGAGGGGCATAGGCGCGGCATCGCTTCCAACCACGCAGACCCCGGTCACTGGTTTCCAAGGCACGGGAAGTCGATGGACACCTTCCGCGCTGAGGTCAAGCGGCTGCTCACGTCGCTCGAAACACCAAAACCACCCGCTCCCGCGCCAGCGCCCACCGAACCGAAAAAGCTGTACCGCGTTCAGGTCGGGGCGTTCAACTCCAAGGCAAATGCCGACGCGATGCTCGCCAAGGTAAAGGCGGAGGGGTTTGTCGACGCTTTCATCAAAACCGAATAATTCGCACGTTTCGGTTGCCAACCGACCCCTCGCTGTCCTGTGGATGGTGAGGGGTTTTTTCCTTTCCCCCTCGGAATGGAGGCGACCGTATGACCAACACGCAAAAACAACGAATCGCGTATTTGCGCGGCAAAGGCGACAGCTACGCCGCTATCGCCGATGCGCTCGGCATATCCGAAAACACCGTCAAGTCCTACTGCCGCCGGAGCAATATCGGCATCGGTGAGAAAGCCGAACAAGCCGCCACTATGGACGCTTGCGCCAACTGCGGCCGCCCCCTTGAACATACGCCGGGGGCGAAGCGGAAGCGCTTCTGCTCCGACAAATGCCGTATGGTGTGGTGGAAGGCCCACCCCGAAGCCGTAAACCGCAAGGCAGTCTACCGTTTCGCCTGCCCGGCCTGCGGAGCGGAGTTCGAAAGCTATGGCAACGCCCGCCGCAAATACTGCTCCAGAGCTTGTTTCGGAGCGGCGAGGAGGGCTTCCGTATGAACAAGGAAGAAGCAATCCTCCGCTACAAGGCGTCAATGTCTGTGTTCAAGAATTGGTTTTTGGATGGCGTTATTACCGAAGCCGACCTGTTGGCAATTAATACAATGCTCGCTCAGAAATACGGTTTATCCTCGCGCAGTATATTCCTCGAAAAAGACTTGCTATGTAAGGAAAACAGAGTGATATATGGTACTGCGAAAGGAGGCCGTTATGGGCAGAAAGATAACGAGAATTGAACCTATGGCGCAGATGCCAACCAGACAACGGGTCGCGGCCTATGCCCGCGTTTCCTGCGGGAAAGACGAAATGCTCCACTCTCTGGCGGCTCAGGTCAGCTTTTACAGCAACCTGATACAAAGCAAGCCGGAATGGGAGTATGTCGGCGTGTACGCCGATGAAGCGGAAACCGGCACAAAGGGCAGCAGGCCGGAATTTCAGCGGCTGCTTGCCGACTGCCGGGCAGGGCGTATCGACCTCGTCCTCACAAAGTCAATCAGCCGCTTTGCGAGGAATACCGTGACCTTGCTCGAAACTGTCCGAGAACTCAAAACCTTAAGCGTCGGCGTGTTTTTTGAGGAGCAGAACCTGCACTCGCTTTCGGGCGACGGGGAGTTAATGCTCACTATCCTTGCAAGCTACGCACAGGAAGAGAGCCGCTCGGTCAGCGAAAACTGCAAGTGGCGTATCCGCAAGGACTTCAAGGAGGGCAGGCCCTCCAACAACATCCGCATATACGGGTTCGACTACAAGGACGGCAAACTGACCGTCATTCCGGCGGAAGCTGAGGTCGTGCGGATGATATTTGCCGACTACCTTTCGGGGCTTGGCAAGAACGCCATTATGAAGAAGCTGGTCAGGCTCGGAGTGCCGACGAAATGCGGCGGCCGATGGTCGGAAAGCACGGTGGGTTCTATCCTCACCAACGAAAAATTCATCGGCGATATGTGCCTGCAAAAGGGCTTCGTCGCCGACCATATCACCAAACGCCAGAAGCAAAACAACGGCGAACTGCCGAAATACTACGTCGAAGGTTCTCACGAGGCGATTATCGACAGAGAGACTTTCAATGCAGCTCAGGTTGAAATGGCACGGCGGGCGGCAAAGGCGAACCACCCCCGCAAGCGTACTTTTAGCGAATTTTCGGGAGTGATCACCTGCGGTCGGTGCGGGGCAAAATTCCGCAAGAAGATGAACGGCGTCGGCACGAAGTACGCCAAGGCTTCGTGGGCTTGCGCGACCTACACCTATCGCGGCAAGCACGAGTGCGCCGCCAAGCGGATACCCGAAGATATCCTCAAAGAGAAATGCGCCGAGGCTCTGGGGCTTGAAAAGTATGACGACGCCGTGTTTGCGGCCAAGGTCCCCTCGATAACCGTTCCAGACGACGGCGTTCTGGTATTTACCTTTAAGGACGGTTCGGAGCGGGCGGTCATTTGGGAGAACCGCTCCCGCCGCGAAAGCTGGACGGACGAGATGAAGCAATCCGCCCGTGAAAAGGCTTTGAAGGGAGGCGATTAGAATGGCTAATGTACGGGTCATCCCCGCCACTGTTCCCGTCCTCTCTGCACAGGAAAGGAACCCGGCGGTCAAGCGGCGCGTCGCTTTCTACGCTCGCGTCAGCACCGACTCTTCCGAGCAAAAGACTTCATACAACGCCCAAGTGGACTACTACACGAAATTTATTCAGAGCCATCCCGACTGGGAATTCGTCGGCGGGTACACGGACGAGGGCATTTCGGGGGTGAACACCAAACGGCGGGAAGGCTTCAAGCAAATGGTCTCCGACGGCTTGGCGGGCAAGTTTGACTTGCTCGTCACGAAGTCGGTAAGCCGCTTTGCCCGAAACACCGTGGACAGCCTGACCACCGTCCGCAAGCTGAAAGAGGTCGGCTGCGAGATATGGTTCGAGGAACAGAACATATACACTTTGGACAGCAAGGGCGAATTGCTGATTACGATAATGTCCTCGCTGGCACAGGAAGAGAGCCGTTCTATTTCGGAGAATGTGACTTGGGGTCAGCGCAAGCGCATGGCCGACGGCAAGGTGAGCCTTCCGTATGCCCAGTTCCTCGGTTACGAAAAGGGCGAGGACGGTTTGCCGAAGGTAGTCCCCGCCGAAGCGGATATTGTGCGGTTGATATTCAGGCTATATATAGAGGGCAAGACCTTCTCGGCAATCGCCAAGTACCTCGGCAGTTATGGCATCCCTTCACCGGCGGGTAAGAAAACATGGCAGACGGCGGTGGTGCGGTCAATCCTGACCAATGAAAAATACAAAGGCCACGCGCTTTTGCAAAAGACCTACTGCACGGACTTCCTCACCAAGAAGATGGTCAAGAATACTGGTCAGGTACAGCAATACTACGTCGAGGACAGCCATCCCGCCATCATCGAGGCAGACGAATTTGACGCGGTTCAGGTAGAGATAGAGCGCCGCCGCTCGATTGGCAAACCAACAAGCTGCACGAGCATTTTCGCAGCGAAGATTCTTTGCGCCGACTGCGGTGGGCGGTTTGGCAAAAAGGTCTGGGGCAGTTACAAGGGCGATAAGACTTACCGAAAGGAAGTCTGGCAGTGCAACGACAAGTACAAGCGGCTCGGCAAGCCGGGCAAGGGCTGCAGTACGCCGCATATCATTGAGGACGAAATCAAATCCCGTTTCCTCACGGCGTTCAACAGCCTGATGAGCGACCGCGACGGGTTGATCGAGGACTGCCGCCTTGCCCAGGGCGTCCTCTGCGACACCGCGGCGATTGATGCGGAACTCGCCGAACTGCACCGCGAGATTGAGGTAGTCACAGAACTTTCCCGAAAGGCCATTTACGAGAATGCCCGAACCGCTGTCAACCAGACGGAATGGGCGGAGCGCAACAAGGCCTACCTTGAACGCCACCGCAAAGTCTTGGAACGGATTGACGAATTGGAAGCCGCCAAACGGGAGCGGCTCGGCAAAGCGAAGATTATCGAGGGCTTCATTCGGGATATCGAGAGCCGACCGCTCGCCATCACCGAGTTCGACGAAAAGCTATGGCTCGCCGTCATTGACCAAGCGATCGTCAGCAGGGATGGCACGATGACATTCAGGCTCAGGAACGGCTCGGAAGTCGTCGCATAACATCTGAAAATCCGTGGCTCGCCTTCGGGCGGGCTGTTTTTTTTGCCTGTGTTTGTGAAAAAGAGCTATCTTTTAACGTGTCGGTGTATCGTTAAAAGATAGCCCGATTTTCGGTGCAAAGTTTAACGATTTGCTTTCTTTTAACGATTTGCCTGTGTACCTGCCCTGAAAACCGCCACGGTTCAAGTCAAGTGTCCTCCAAAAACGGCGATTCAACACAACCACCTATTGCTACAAGGCAGAACGCACAAAGCCCGAAAGCGGCTGATTTCAGGCACTTTCGGGCAAAAACAAAACCACCCACCGATAAAAAACTTTTTATCAATAGATGGTAGATTATTTGGTGGAGGCGGGGGGAGTTGAACCCACCGTCCGAAGGCATGCTGATCAGGGCTTCTCCGAGTGCAGTCGGTGATTTGGTGATTCGCCCTTTCCTGCGCCCTCCGACAGGCTCAGGATGTCGCTAGCCTATTATTTTCGCGTTACTTACTAGGCGCTTAGTAACACTACTCCTGCTTTCATGACGCCGGTGACCGCCCTCGCAGGAAAAGTGCGGGCCGACGGCTACCTATCTAGGCAGCGAACGCGAAACGTTCGTTTGCGTTTGTTTTGTTTTTTCCCTGTTTTACGGGTGTCGGGACCCCGACTCGCTACCCCAACCCACTCTACCCCCGTCGAAACCTTTTCGCCCCCAATTATAGCTCGCCTTTTTGGCGAAGACGAAAAGCTTGCTCGATGTCGCGCTTAGCTTCTTTGTCGGCGGCCGCGTCGCGCTTGTCGTGCTGCTTTTTGCCGCGCGCAAGGCCAAGTTCGACTTTGATGCGTCCGTCCTTTTGATAGAGCTTAAGCGCCACTAAGGTAAAGCCTTTTTGCTGAACAAGACCAAACAAACGGGCGATCTCGCGCTTGTGCAAGAGCAACTTGCGTGCGCGGCGCGGGTCGCGGTTAAATTGGTTGCCTTGTTCATACGGGCTGATATGAACATTATAGAGCATGCACTCGCCGTTAGCAATGCTAGCATAACTGTCGCGCAAGTTTGCTTTCCCCGCGCGAATAGATTTAACCTCCGTGCCGACTAAAGCGACGCCGGCCTCGTAGGTTTCTTCTATGAAATAGTCGTGGTAGGCTTTGCGATTTTCGGCAAAAACTTTTATAGTAGTTTCTTTCTTAGTCATATTTTACGTCCCTTTCGCCCTTTGTGCGGCGACATCATTACTAAAACACGAACTCGCGGTACCGCCCCCCGTCTACCCAGAGCGTAACGTGAATGGCCTGCACTATCCACTTCGGCATCGGGATAAACCCAAACAACGAGTATTCCTCTAGCGTGGCGTCAATGCGCAGCTGGTGCCCGCGAAAGTGAAAGCTGTGCGGTGCCTCCACAAAGTCGTTCGCTAGACTCGCCTCTTGCAGGTAGGTAAAGAGGCTTACCTTACCCACAGTCCCAACCGGCACTATGCCCTTTAGCACGTGCACTTGGTTAGGATGCGAAGGAGGCTCAAACGCAATTATAATCGCCCCCAGCCAATGCTGGTGAATGCGAATGCGCTCGCGATTCGGCAGGTCGACCCACATCTTGGTAGACATGTCGCCTCCTTTGTGCTTTTGGTTCATGCTTCGTCCAGGGGTCGCATAGTTGGGAACAACACCCCATCGCGAATGTTCGGCAGGTCAAGTAGCACTTGCAGCAAACGGTCAATGCCGATACCCCAGCCGGAGATAGGCGGCATCCCGTACTCCATGGCCAGTAGATAATCCTCATCCATAGGCATGGCCTCGGCATCGCCTTGGCTTCTAAGCCGCGCCTGTTCCTCTAGGCGCGCTCGCTGCTCTAGCGGGTCCACTAGCTCGGAGTAGCCGTTAATAATCTCTGCGCCGTTAACCACGAGTTGAAAGCGGTCGGTTATGCTGGGGTTGTGGTCGTTTTTACGCGCGAGCGGCGAGAGCTCGACCGGGTGGCAAGTAAGGTAAGTGGGCGCAATCAGCTTCGGGCGGCTAATTTTCTTGTACAGGACGTCAATTAAGTTGCCTTTACCAAGCTTCCCTAAGTCGGCGTGCTCTAGGTAAATACCTTGCTTGCGCACTGCGGCGAGCAGCTCGGCCGCAGTCGCATAGGCATCGATGTCGATGTTAGCGTCGCGCAAAATTAAGTCGCGGAAAGTAACTACCGGCCACTCCGCACCAAAGTCTATCTCCTGTTCGCCGATACGCACTAGGGTCGAGCCAAACAGCTCTTTTACACAGTGAATTACCAGGTCGCGCAGAAGCCGCATGTTGTCCTCGTAGTTAAAGTAGGCGCTGTACCCCTCGACCATGGTGAAATCCTGCAAGTGGGTCGGGCTAATGCCTTCGTTGCGGAAGCAGCGCGCAACTTCAAAGACGTGCGTAAACCCGCCGACTATCAGGCGCTTTAGATACATCTCCGGCGCAATGCGCAGGTACAGGTCGATATCGAGGGCGTTGTGGTGGGTTACAAACGGGGAGGCCAGCGCGCCGGAGGGCTTGTTGGTTAGAATCTGAGTCTCTACTTCGATAAACCCGCGCTCCTCAAAGAAACGCCGCAAAGCCGAGAGCAAGCGCGAGCGCAGCCTAAAGACGCGGCGGCTCTCTTCATTAGATATAAGGTCTAAGTAGCGCTGGCGGTAGATAAGCTCGACGTCCTTTAGGCCATGCCACTTTTCGGGGAGCTCGCGCAGTGCTTTGCCGAGGTACGTCCACTCGCTGACCTGCACCGTCTTTTCGCCGGTCTTAGTAGTAAACGTGGTGCCCTGCACACCCACAAAGTCCCCGATGTCTACGACTTCGTGAAATATGCCGTACCCTTCGCCGAGCTGGTCCTGCTTTAGGGCAATTTGCACGCGTCCCTCGATATCTTGCAGGTGAGCAAATGTGAGCTTCCCCATCTTGCGGATGGCTACAAGGCGACCGGCCACCCTAACAGCGGCAGTGTCGTCAGGCAGATTGCTGGCCTCTTTAAGTGTGTGCGTTACGGCATATCGCTCGGGATACGCATGTATATTGAGCGCCTTTAAGCGAGCTAGCTTCTCGCTGCGATAATCCTGCTGGCCCACGTACATTCCTCCGCTCGAACTTGAAATGCCTAAGTGTCTGAATTCTACTTGCTTGCGCGCGCGCTTGTCAAGTAAGCAAAAAGAGCGGCCCGCAGGCCGCCAAGTGAAGGAGGAGGTAAAGAAAGACGCCGACCAAGCCTTATGGCCTAGGGCGCGGAGAATGCACAGCAGTCTGTATCTGTCCGTCCGAGATACTAACCGTGCGACCCGCCATAGCCGCAATCTCGTGATTATGCGTAACAATAATGGTAGTTAATCCTGCACAGTTGAGTTCCCTAAAGAGCTCGATTACCTTAAGGCTGTTCTTGCTGTCGAGATTGCCGGTGGGCTCGTCGGCAAGCAGAATGGCGGGGCTGTTAATAAGTGCCCGCGCAATGGCTACGCGCTGCATTTCGCCGCCGCTAAGCTCTTTGGGCAAGTGTGTGCGGCGGTGGCTTAGCCCGACGACCTCTAGCAGCTCCTTGGTGCGCTTGCTGCGCTTATCCCTAAACAACAGGGGGAGCTCAATATTTTCTTCGACCGTAAGTGTCGGCAAGAGAAAGAACTGCTGAAAGACAAAGCCTATATTCTCTTGGCGCAGGCGCACGAGGCGCGACTCCTGCAGGCCGACTACCTCCTGCCCACGCAAGCGGTAACTGCCGGAAGTAGCTGTGTCGAGGCACCCCAAGAGGTTCATCAACGTCGTTTTGCCGGAACCCGATGGGCCGACAATGGCGATAAACTCGCCCTCTTCAACGCTGATGGCCGCATCCTGCAGTGCGTAAACCGTTTCACTGCCGCGGCGGTATTGCTTGCACAGCTTTTCGGTCCTAATCACGCTCATGCTACTCACTCCTTATCGCCTCCATGGGGCTAAGTCCTGCGGCACGCAGTGCCGGGTAAGCGCCCGCCACCACACCCAATACGACAGAGACCAACAGGCTCATGACGGCGATATCGGGATTAAATGTAATTAGGTTGCCGGCCGGGGCAAATGGCAGGATGTCGCGCAGGGCTCCTTCAATCAGCGTACCCGCGCCGATGGCGCCCGCGATGCCGAGCGCTCCACCCGTCACCGTCAGCAGGATGCTCTCTATCCACACGAGCGCGAAAATGTCCACGGCGCCTGCGCCTACGGCCTTCATCATGCCTATTTCGCGTGTGCGCTCAAACACCGAGGTAAGAATGCTGTTTAGCACGCCAAGGGCGCTGATTAGAACAGCAATGATAACTATCGAAGTGATTAGCGCCTGGGCCGATTCCATTAGCGTCTGTACTGTACCTAGCATCTGCGACATGGTTATAGCCTGCACATCGGGCAAAGCCTCGACCGATTCGACCACTGCCTGAACCAGGCGCAGGTCGTTTAGCTGAATGGCTACCGAGGTCACCTTGCCTTCGGCGTTAAAGAGCCGCTGGGCGGTAAGGAGGGGCATATAGACAAATTGGTCGTCTTGCGAGCCGGTCTTCTGCAAAATGCCGGTCACAGTAAAGGCCTGATCCACCCCGGGGATACGATACTCGCTGCCGATAGAAAGCGCCATTTCCGTAGCTTTAGCAGCCGGGAGAATGACGGAGTTGGCGTCTACAAAGCGCTCGCCCTCAATTACCCACCAAGGTTTTAGGTCAAAGCCCGCCTCGTCCAGGCCTTGAACAATGACAGGCTTGCCTCCATGCACAAGTTTCTGGTTCATAAACATACCTACAGCGTTTTTTACATTAGGCATAGCGCGAATGGTGGCGACGTGTTCTTCACTCAAATAGTCTTCTATGACGCCGCCGTGCATAACCATAGCCGTAGCCTCATAAGGGCAGCCCTTAGCGATGGCTAACATGTGTGCGCCGAGGCGGTTTAGGTCCTGGCGCAGGCTGGCTTGGTAGCCGGCGTTAAATGACATAAAGCTAAAGAGCATAGCAATGCCAACCGCAATGCCTAGCAGTGTAAGCGCGCTTCGCACACGGCGGCGCAGCAGATTCTTTAGCGCAACGGATAAAAACTTCATGCAGCGAACATCCTTTCTTTACTACAGAGGGTAGTAGTGCGACCCTAACAAATTAAAACTACTATCGCACCTAGCAGGCCCATCGGTATCCACAGCGGCATAGGAGTATAGGCGCGGCGGTCGGCTAGGAGCAGCTCAATGCGCTGCTTAATATTGCCGCCGGCGACAAAATAACTTTCGGACCAGCACCACTCGGCGAGCGACAATAGCTCTTGGCTGCGGCGCACTACTTTCAGCAGGGCAGAAGCTAGGTCTAGCCTTGCCTCGTCAGCGACAGCGTCATCGGCCGCTTCTTCGCGCGCTTGGCAGTAGCGTGCATAGGCTAGGTGTGTAAGCGGCGAAAAAAAGGCCACTTCCTTAAGCAAAAAGACTAAGTTCCACAGCTGGTCGCGCCCGCGCACATGCGCAACTTCGTGGGCGAGGGTCGCCCGCAGTTCCGCGTCGCTAAGCTGCTCTAGTAAGCCCGTAGTCACGCAGAGCGTGGGCGGAATGTCGTCGCGCACATAGGCCGCCGGGTAACAATTTGACAAAACGGCTATGCGGATTTGCGAAGCTTGGGCTATATCTGCCAAGGCACGGGTCACGCGCTCGGTCGCCGCAGCGTCATCCGCCGGGCGGCTTATGCGCAGCGGGGAGCGGTAATGCTGCCATAACCTAGCTAGGAGATACACGCCGAGCAAAGTTAACGTAAAAGGCGCTAGGAACCCCGCATAAATGCGTCCCATGGTGCAGATACGCCAGGCAAACGGCCCAAAGAGGCGACTGCACCGCCCAAAGATATGCGTAAAGTACACGAGGAAGCTTAGTATTGGCACCGCCAGTACGGCAGCGTACAGCACCATCCGCACCCGCGGCGCAAGTGTGAGCAAGCCGTCGAACAAGGCCACCACGGCAAAGGCCAAGCCGCCCGCCACCAACACATGTAGCACAAAAGGCGACACAAAAAGCTGCCAAGTAACCATTAGCTTTTCCCCCGGCGCTCTGCTAAGGCCGCCTCTAGCTTATTTAGCTCGGCGGCATCGACTCGCGCCAGGCGACTGGCAAGGTGCGAAATGGTTTGCTCGCGGTGCGAAACCAGTAGGGCGTCTAGCACTTCCCCGACAATGCGGGCCAAATACTCGTCGCGGGCCACAGCGGCCATGTAGATGTAGGTGTTGCCCGCTGCTTCGCGCTGGAGCAGTTCCTTTTCCGCCAGTCGCCCCATTACCGTCATTACGGTGGTGTACGCAAGCTCGCGCTCGCGCGCGGCCAACAGGCCTTCATACACATCGCGCACCGTGCTTTGCCCGCGCTCCCATATAAACTCCATAATGTCGGCTTCGAGGTCGCCAAGTATTTGCCTGAGGCCTTCCTTGCGCGGCTTAAAATCCGGTACACCTATTTTTCTGTTCATGCCATGCTACCGCCCAATAACGTAATACTGACCGGGCCCTGCCCACCCAAGGCGGGCCAGCCTGTTCCCATTCTGGCGAATTTCAATTTCGATATGGCAACCATAGTCGATTACTTTGGCGCTAAGACCGGTAAGCGTTGGGTTTTGCTGCTGATAGAAAGCTAGCGCCTCATCACGCACCGCGCTAAAATCGTCGCTCGCCTGAGCAGCCCGCCAAAAATAGTAGCCCGCACCTGCCGCAGCTACAACGACGATGGCCAAGACAACGTAGATTGTCCTCATGATTCCCCTCCTGTCTACTACAGAGCATAGTAGTAATTACACTTTAGCCTAGGCACGTTAGCGTGTCAATTAAAACTTGGAACTAATTCTTGCGGCGGGCGTCAAAGAAGACGAGTGCAACGAAAGGAGCCAAGAAAATGAAAAAAGTAATCGTGTTGACCCTAATCATGTTAACGGTGATGGCCACTAGCGCCATGGCTATGCTGAAGGTACTGGAACCGGCATTGGCAAGCGAACTCGAGGGACTTGTGCGCGAGCAACTGGCCAAGGAGCAGAACGTAAGCATCGGCCGGGTAGTAATCGAAGAGGGCTGGGTGCTAGAACTCCACAACATCAAGACCGACTTGTATGTAGTTATAGCGAAGGTTAACGGCGAGAAGGTCGAAACGCACGTGCATGTGGGTGAAAAGCGAGTCCTCACTGCCGAGCAAACTGCCGCGCTAAAGGCACAAAACGAGAAGGCCGCGCCTGCCGAGCCTATAATGCGCATCATGTCCGCGACCGAAGACACCAAGGCGATTGCGGAAAACGCACCGGTCGCAGAGAGTCGCCCATGGTACCTGTTTGCAGGCGGAGCCGGAGCTCTGGCTGTACTCGCAGTAGGAGCGTTTGTAGTTCTGCGCAGGATGTAGAGAGAACGAGATGAGGGGCTGCTAGCTCCTTGTGGGGAGTGTCGCACATGTGCGGCACTCCTTTGCCGTACTTAGCGGTGTCCCCTTGACACATAGTTCTACATGATGTAGTCTAATATTAAACTACACAACATAGATGGATGGTGGACACAATGGAGCAGTTACAGCAAATGTCTGGCTCGGAAAGGCAAATTATGGAGTTTGTCTGGGCAGCGGAGCGACCGGTGACGACACGTGAAATACTGCGCAACCTAGATTCTAGTAAAGCCTGGAAGCAGAGCACGGTGATTACCTTTCTGACTCGCCTAATCGAGAAACACATTGTTAAGGCAACCAGAGTAGGTAAGGCCAACTTCTATGAGCCGCGCATATCTCAGCAGGAATACCTCTTGTTTGAGACTAGGCAGTTCATCCGAGATGTCCACAAAGGTTCGACGAAAGGCTTCCTCAGCGCATTGTGTGACATTGGGGACCTAACTGAACGGGACATTGCAGAACTTATAGCCCGCGTAAAGGATAGGTGAGTCTATGCTAACTACCGTTTCTGGCCATCTGCTGGTAATGTCGATAGTGGCTGGGGGGCTTGTCTTACTTCTTAGGCAGAGCGATGTTTTATTCCAAAAATACTTATCGGCGACGTGGCGGTACTATAGCCACCTAATCGCTTACTCCTTTTTCTTGGTACCATATTTCGCTTTAGTGCCTCTACTGCGCTTTTCTCTAGGACCGGTTACGCCATCCGGGCGGTACGCAGCCGGGCATCCTTACAGCCTAAACGCAATCACAGAGTGGAGTGGGCTTGCAACTTGGCTTATCGCTTGGTTGCCATATCTACTTATAGGTGGGTCGGTTATTTTTATGGCGACGACCTTAATAGAGAAACGTCGAGTCAAAAGTCGCATTCTGGCCGCATGCCACGAAGTATCAGAGCATGAGATTCTTCGTGTTCTGGACGAATGTAGGCTTAAGCTCGGCATCACAAAGAGGATTCCCATCTACCTTGCCCCATGCAGCAGCACGCCTTTTCTCTATGGATGTGTGCGCCCTTTTATTGTCTTACCACACCACACCTTCTCCCGCGTTGAGCTTGAGTACATATTTTTACACGAGCTCACTCACTTGAAGCGACATGACGTGTGGGTGAAAGGATTTCTGCTCCTCATTAACGCCTTCCATTGGTATAACCCCCTCGCCTATCTAGGTCGTGAGAGGATCTACCATCTGTGCGAGCTCTCCTGCGACGAAAGCATCACTAGGTCTATGACGC
>Ga0208243_1000090_pt1 | contig 87696 bp, 80 predicted proteins | sample Subbio2Aug_QV12A_FD_184826 | JGI IMG/M metagenome (GOLD analysis project Ga0208243, IMG submission 184826) | Serpentinite rock and fluid subsurface biosphere microbial communities from McLaughlin Reserve, California, USA - CR12Aug_QV12A (SPAdes) | ecosystem: Environmental > Terrestrial > Deep... | reverse complement strand
TCTCCTTCTACTTTTTGATTCACCAATTCTTTCAATTCCTCCTGCGCTTGACCAACGCGGGTTTCGATATTTTTGGAACGTGTTTCGGCTAATAGTAATTTCTTGGCATCGGCTTGTTCTTTGGTAATTGTTCCGGCTTCCAATTCTTTGTTCACGGCTTCAATTTCAGCTTTAAGCGCTGCTTTTTCTTCTTTAGTAATGCTTTCAATCTTTTCAGCTATAGCTCTGGCTTTGGCTTCAAAAGTTTCCTGTGCCAAAGTTTTGTTTACTAAAAGACATAGGAAGAGTGCTAAGTAAATGGTAAAATTTCTCATGGTAATTAATTTAGATATGATTAATGATTGCTATTCGTTGTTGCGATTGGCCAATGCCACTTTTACTTCTTGGTAGTTTTTGTTGATTTTTTGCAGCATTTTTTCTCTGAAACTGTACTCAACTTCGCCGTCTACTTGCAACAGTAGGCTTTTGGGATCCACTTTTACAGTTGTCGTTTTGTTGGTTGATTCTTTGACTTTATGGTCTAAATCGGCCAACAAACTTTCGTCGGACTTGGTTTTGCGTTCATTACTGAACACATATTCTTTCGGTTCCACTACTTTTGGCAAGTCTTTAATGGCTACATCAGAAGAAAATTGGTATTCGATGGTTTTGTCTTTGATAATTTGATTGGATTTAGGTGATTGATTGATGATTGGAACTCCTTGACGATTAGTTCTTTTTTGTTGCCCTTCGACTGCATTGTTGTGGGTTGTGGGTTGAACATCGGAAGCAGCAACTGCTTTATTTTGTTTTTGACTTTCAACGATGGGCGTAGTTCTGATTTCGGAAGGATTTTGAGCCGTATCGTTTTTAGTTTCCGTTCCTACTATTGTATTCGGAGTACTGATTACAGTATCGTTTTGATTGAAAAAAAACAAACCAAGCGTTACTAAAACCAAAATACCGGCAGCAATAAACAAAAAGCCAAAAGGTTTTCTTGTTTTTTTTTCTTCGGCAACCGAAAGCATGGCATCCAATCGGTCCCATGCTTGGGCTGACGGTTGTATTTCTCTGGCATTCAGTTTATCTCTGAATTGTTTTTCTAATTTATTCGGTTCCATTGTGGTAATTTTTTAATTTAATGATGTGGTCTTGGAGCATTTTTCGAGCGTGAGACAATTGCGATTTCGAGGTACCTTCACTAATGTTCAGCATGGTCGCTATTTCGTGATGCTTGAATCCTTCAATAGCATACAAATTGAAAATCATTCGGTAACCATCGGGTAAATTGTCGATTAAAAACTGGATGTCTTCCACCGAAAACTGACTTTCAATATTGTTGTGTCGCTCTTCGAAATAAGTCTCGTCTTCAATGAACTTCACTTTCTTTTGCACTCGGATAAACGAAATACACTCGTTAATCATAATGCGGCGAATCCAACCTTCGAAACTGCCTTTGTGTTCAAAATTTTTCAAATTCGTAAACACTTTCATAAACGCCGTAATCATAATGTCTTCCGCTTGGTGCACATCTTTAATGTACTGACGGCAAACACTCAGCATTTTAGGAGCGAATTTCGAATAAATCTGATGTTGCGCATGGCGATTGTTTTCGACAGCCAACTCGATCAATTCTTGCTCGTCTTTATGTAAGTTGATTACTTTCAAAACTATTGGTTAGTGTTTCTATTAGCATAGACGAATGTCGATGAAAAAGGGTTGCATCACAATTTGAAATTTTTTCAATTTGGAGACTTGAAAATTAAAAAACCCCTGTAAAACATAGACTTTGCAGTGGTCAATATTTTTAAAAAAAATTATTTTTTTCTTTCAATAACGTAATTCACCATGAGTGAAAGCGCATCTCTGTATTCGGATTGGGGAAAATTTTGAAGAATTTGGAGTGCTTCTTCCTGAAACTGCAACATTTTTTGCTCGGCATATTGCAAACCGTTTTTGTCTTTGACAAATTGGATAACTTCCTTAACGCGTTTCTTATCCTTATTGTGATTTTTAATCGAATTGATACACCAACTCTTTTCTTTATCGGTACAATGGTTCAATGCATAAATGAGTGGCAAGGTCATTTTTTGTTCTTTGATGTCGATTCCGGTAGGTTTACCGATAGCGTCATCTGTGTAATCGAATAAATCATCTTTGATTTGGAATGCCATTCCTATCAACTCGCCAAATTTTCGCATGGCCTCTACTTGCGTTTCATCTTCCGAAACCGACTTGGCACCAAGAGCACAACACGAAGCAATTAAAGTAGCCGTTTTTTTGCGGATGATTTCGTAATATACCTCTTCTACTATATCTAATCTTCGGGCTTTTTCTATTTGCAGTAATTCGCCTTCACTCATTTCCCGAACCGCTACAGAAATAATTCGAAGCAAGTCGAAATCGCCATAATCAATAGAAAGCAACAAACCTTTGGACAACAAATAATCGCCTACCAAAACGGCAATTTTGTTTTTCCACAAAGCATTGATAGAAAAGAATCCGCGGCGTCTGTTACTGTCGTCCACCACATCATCATGCACCAAAGTAGCGGTATGGATCAACTCGATTACCGAAGCACCGCGATAGGTTCGTTCATTTACTTCGCCTTTTTCTGAGAGCATTTTGGCCACCAAAAACACAAACATCGGACGCATTTGTTTGCCCTTGCGATTGACAATATAATAGGTGATTCGGTTTAACAACGCTACCTTAGAAGTCATCGATTCGTAGAACTTTTTTTCGAAAAGTTCCATTTCGGCTTGTATAGGCTGTTTTATTTGCGAAGTGATATTCATTAACAATAGCACCGAATTCCATCGGGCATCCAAAGATACAACAATGGCTTCGTTTGAAAAAAATATTTACATTTGATTAAACCTTTTTTAAACTTAGCATTCAAAGCAGAGAACCAAAAATTTAAAAACATATGAAAATTAAAAGTTTAATATTAAGTGCTGCTTTAGCGGTTTTAGCCCTAAGCTGCAGCAAAGATGACAGCAACAATGCTGCTTCAAATGATTTAAGTGACGCTAAAGTAAATGCCAAAATCGACTTGGTTACGGAAGATGTGAGTAAAATTGTAGATGAACAATTTGCTTTACAAGCCAATCCGTCGGCCGGAAGAAACAGTCAAGAAGTTTCGGCTTTGCCTTCTTGTGTAACAGTTGATATTCAGTTAACAGCTAACAGTTGGACCAGAACCTTAACCTTTGACAACTGCGAATTGCCTAACGGTAATGTTCTAGACGGAACTATTATTGTAAGCGGAAGTTTGAACTTTGACGCGCCGTCGCAAACCATCAGTTACAGTTTTGTTGATTTCCACCACAATGACATTTTAGTAGAAGGCAATCGCACTGTAGTTCGTACAATTCAAAGTACTCCTGCTCAAGCGGCACCGCATCCGGTAGCCAATATGAGTATAGACATGCATGTGACTTTCCCTAACGGCAATGAGTACCACCGAGTTGGAAACAGAATTCGCGAAATGATTGAAGGTTTTGGTACACCGATGATTTGGGCAGACAATGTTTTCACGATTTCCGGTAACTGGTCTACCACTTTCCCTGCCGGAACCAGAACATCGACCATTACTACTCCGTTAAGAGCAGAAGCTAACTGTCCGCATATCGTAAGCGGTGTAATTACAACTGTAAGAGACAATAACACCGCTACTTTAGATTACGGTAACGGCGATTGTGACAACCAAGCCACTTTGACAGTGAACGGCAACAGCACCACAATCACTTTAGGAAATTAATTTTAGTTGACTTAGTTATAAAAGAAGAAACTCTCGGCCAAAGGTCGGGAGTTTTTTTTAAGATTTATTGGCCAATTGACCGCAAGCCGCATCAATGTCTTTTCCTCGTGAGCGACGCACTTTGGCCACTATATCATTGCGTTCCAAAGCGGTGATGTATTGGTTGATAGCTTCCTCTGAGGCTTGCTGAAATTCGCCATCGTCTATCGGATTGTATTCGATTAAATTGACTTTACAAGGTACATATTTACAGAACTTCACTAAAGCGTCTATAGAAGCTTTGTCGTCATTAATGCCTTTCCAAACCACGTATTCATAAGTCACTTTACTTTTGGTTTTTTGATACCAATATTGCAAGGCTTCCCTTAATTCCGGCAGCGGAAAGTTTTTGGTAAACGGCATGATATGATTTCGTGTCGATTCGATAGCCGAATGCAAGGATACGGCGAGTTTGAATTTAACCTCATCATCGGCCATTTTTTTAATCATCTTAGAAACGCCCGAAGTAGAAACCGTAATGCGTTTGGGCGACATCCCTAAGCCTTCTTCCGAAGTAATCATATCAATCGCCTTCATCACATTATTGTAATTCATCAAAGGCTCGCCCATTCCCATAAAAACGATGTTGGATAGCGGTCGGTTATAGTACAACCGACTTTCCCTGTCGATAGCCACTACTTGATCGTAAATCTCGCCCGGTTCCAGGTTTCGCATTCTTTTTAAACGAGCAGTAGCGCAAAAATTACAGTCTAAACTACAGCCAACCTGACTGGAAACACAAGCTGTAGTTCGGGTTTCGGTTGGAATCAAAACGCTTTCCACAACCAAGCCGTCGTGCAAACGAACTGCATTTTTAACAGTGCCGTCTTCACTGCGTTGCATTTGATCGACTTTAACATGGTTGATTACAAAGTGGGCTTCTAACATGGCTCGGGTTTCTTTCGACACATTAGTCATATCCTCAAAACTGTGCGAAGCTTTGCTCCACAGCCATTCGTACACCTGATTGCCGCGAAATGCTTTATCGCCGTTGGTCACAAAAAAATCACGCAATTGGGTTTTGGTCAAACTTCGGATGTCTTTTTTCTCGATTTCCATGGCGCAAAGTTAGTCATAAAGTTGAAATACTAATTTTGGAATTTGTAATTTTGGCTATCGAAAATTATTCCTATGCATTTCCTTTCCGACGAATTAGACGATTACGTAACCCAACATTCGCAAGACGAACCCGAATTGTTGGCGCAGTTAAACCGAGAAACCCATTTGAAAATCTTGCAACCACGCATGTTGAGTGGGCATTTCCAAGGACGCGTTTTGAGTATGTTGTCGAAAATCATCCATCCGACCAACATTTTGGAAATCGGAACGTATACGGGTTATGCCACTTTGTGTTTGGCCGAAGGTTTAGCGGAAAACGGCCGTATTGACACCATAGACGTGAATGAAGAATTGGTGGATTTCCAGCGAAAATATTTCGACCGTAGCGAATGGAGTAATCAAATTTTCCAACATTTAGGTCCGGCTTTGGATATTATCCCGACTTTAAGCAAAAAATACGACTTGGTTTTTATTGATGCTGATAAGGACAATTACATCAACTACTTTCACGCCATTGTTCCGATTATGAACAAAGGCGGTATTATTTTATCCGATAACGTTTTGTGGAGCGGCAAAGTGGTGGAAGAAGTGAAAGCCAATGACAAAACAACCAAACTGCTTATGGAATACAATCAGTTGCTGAAAAATGATTCAAGAGTGGAAACCGTTTTGTTGCCTATCCGCGACGGATTAACGGTGTCGAGAGTAAAGTAAAAGTTGGAAGTACGAATTACGAAGTACGAAGAATATATTTTGCGTACAACCTGTAAGCGATGTATCCGCAAGTAGCTCCAAAGGCGTAACCGGTTAAAATATCCGTAGGAAAATGTAAACCAAGGTAAATGCGACTGTAAGCAAAAATCAACGGGAATAAAAACAGTAAGTAAGCGTGTTTGTAGTAGCGTTTTAAAATCAGGAACGTAAGTACTGTAGATGCCATAGAATTCGTGGCGTGACCGGAGAAAAAACTAAAGGAACTACTGGTCTTAACTCGGCGAATAATTTCTCCTATTTCCAGATCATTACAAGGACGTAAACGTTCAAAACTGTATTTGAAAAGATTGACCGTTTGGTCGCAAATGAGTACCATCACCGCTATAAAAAGAACGTAATAGCCAAAACTTTTCCATCCGATTTTTTTTTGAAGCAAGTAAAAAACCAGTATAAATACAGGAGCCCAATTCAGTTGTTTGGTAATAATCAACCACAACCAATCCCATTGTTCCGAACCTAATCCGTTAAGATAAACCAAGACTTGTTTGTCGAGTTGGATGATTCTTTCGAGCATTACATTTGGCGTTTGATCGGACCCGACATCGATTCGAGGTCTTCCGCAGCCTGCTTGATTTCTGGTAAAATACCTTGATCTACACTGCTTTTTACTTTATCAACTTCTTCTGTAAAAGTCCCGGTGATGCTTTTCACTGAATCGTTTAACTCTTTTACCTCAGCACTCTTTTGGATTTCAGTTTTAATTTCGTTCGTGGCATTTTTGAGTTGAGCCATAATTTTCCCCAACGTTCTGGCTATTTCGGGCACTTTATCAGAACCGAATAACATCAAAGCGATGAAGATGATAAAAATTAATTCGCCAAAACCAAATCCGAGCATAACCTAAACTTCTAAATTATAAGATTGCAAAGTTACAAACTTAAGTTAATCAAACTTAGATTTCTCCGCTGTTTTTGGCCAAGTATTATTGGTCGTATCGATATCGGCTGTTTCCTCTTTCGGATCCACAACAATTTTGGCAATCGCTTTTTGGGTGGCAAAAGTGCGGTTGACTTCCTTGTCGTTCATACGCCAAATTTGCGCCGGGAAATAATGGTTTTCTTTGGTTCCGTCTTCAAAAGTAATTTCAACAATAATCGGCATAACCAATCCGCCCGGTTTGTCGAAAGTCACCTGATAGAAATACTTAGGTTCGTTAAGCTTTGCTCTTTCTTCGGCAGTAAAGTTCTTATTGACATACTCGTCTAACGCTTGGAAATCGGCTATTTTGAATGGCTTATTCAATTCCGGTTTGTAATCGGCACTGCCTTCTGCAATCATGTACACCATTGGACCTGTTCTGGAATCACGACGGCGTCTGGTTTTCATGAAGTCGCTCACCTCTTTCGAAGGATTATTGCTCACAAAATACTTTTTCACTTCTTTGATTCCGATGTCGTTGTAATCCGTGGTGTAGAACCAACCTCTCCAAAACCAATCCAAATCAACTGCCGAAGCATCTTCCATAGTTCTGAAGAAATCTTCCGGTGTTGGATGTTTGAATTTCCAACGGTTGGCGTAGGTTTTAAAGGCGTAATCAAACAATTCCGGTCCCATAATGGTTTCGCGCAAAATGTTAAGTGCTGTAGCCGGTTTCCCGTAAGCATTGTTGCCAAACTGACGAATGCTCTCGGAGTTGGTCATGATAGGTTCTAAACCGGTTTGGTCGCCACTCATGTAGGGAATAATATTTTTGGCCGGACCGCGACGGGTTGGGAAATTCGGATCAAAAGTTTTTTCGGCTAAGTATTCCATAAACGAGTTTAAGCCTTCGTCCATCCAAGTCCATTGACGCTCATCGGAATTGACAATCATGGGGAAAAAGTTGTGCCCAACTTCGTGACAAATTACGCCTAACATACCATATTTGGTTTGGTCGGAATATTTTCCGGTTTCATCCGGACGCCCGAAATTCCAACAAATCATTGGATATTCCATCCCTTGGTCGCGGGCGTTCACCGAAACAGCTTTAGGATAAGGATAATCAAAAGTATAACTCGAATAGCTTTTTAGGGTGTGCGCAACCATACGAGTAGAATATTCTTCCCACAGCGGATTGCCTTCTTTCGGATACAATGAAATAGCCATAGAAGTAGTATTCCCTGTTTTTACCGCCATAGCATCGTAGATAAATTTTCTGGAGGTTGAAATCCCGAAATCGCGTACATTTTCGGCTTTAAATTTCCAAGTCTTTTTCTTATCTGAAAAGCCTTTTTCTGCAGCTTCGGCTTCGGCTTGCGTTACCACTATTACCGGTTTGTCAAAAGATTTCTCGGCTAAAGCATAACGTTTTAATTGTTCCGGAGTAAAAACTTCGCTGCGGTTCATCAAAGTTCCGGTAGCTTCCATGATATGATCAGCAGGAACCGTAATGTTGACTTCGTAGTTTCCGAAAGTGAGCGCAAATTCGCCTGAACCCCAAAACTGCATGTTTTGCCAACCTTCTACATCATTATAAACCGCCATCCTTGGGTAAAACTGAGCTAAAACATATAAATTATTACCGTCTTTTTCAAAGTGCTCATACCCCGAACGACCACCGTCGATAATGTAATTGTTGATGTTGTACCACCATTTGATGGAAAACGTAATTTTTTCTTTGTGTTGCAATAGTTTCGGCAACTCGATACGCATCATCGTTTGATTGATGGTATATTTCATAGGATTGCCTTGAGCATCTTTAACGTATTCGATTCGGAAACCACCGTCGAAATCTTCTTCTAAGTATTTTCTGGAGAAAGTTTGCGCCGAAATAGCCGGATCGGTTTTGCTATTTTCTACCAATGGCGAATTGGAGTTTCTGGCTTTTTCATTTTGATCCAATTGCACCCATAAATAGTCTAAGGCTTCTTTGGCATTGTTGGTGTACGTAATAGTTTCCGAACCGTAAAGGCGTTGGTTTTTATCATCTAATTCAACGTCAATCTTGTAATCGGCTTGTTGCTGATAATATTCCGGACCCGGTGCACCTGAAGCCGTTCTGTACATGTTAGGCGTAGCTAACAAGTCGTACATTTGCTTGAATTTATCAGGATTTCTTTCTTCTTTTTTATTGGCTTTCGGCGTTTCCTGAGCTTGGGCAAAACCCATAATTATACAACACAAAAAGGCTACAAACTTAAAAGTACGCTTCATAGAATTTTCTTTAAAGCGCTAAAAATAAAATAAAATTGGAGATTAGCCACACTAAGGAAAACTATTTTAACATTCCTTTAGTGGTTGAGGAAGACAACAATAGGTTTTGTTTTTTACCATTGTTGTTGAATTGAATGATGTTTTGCTGTTCCTCATGTATTTCCGTGAGGATGCTGTTTTCAATTTCAATTTTAGAAATTTTTGCTACATCTTTAATAGTAAGGTAACAAATCACCACATTGTTTTCTTGCTCGTGGCTGTGATAATTGAAGTTTTTATACTGGCCATTGAGATAAATTTTGAACTTGTCTGATAAGTATTTTTTCATCAACGCTACATCTTCAGGCGTTTCCTTTGAGTCACCAACGTTAGTTTGTTTTTTATAGGCATTGGCTAAGGCATCATTCAAATCATCCATAAAAATACGAGTAGTAATTTCAAGGCGTTTTTTTTGCGGCATAAAATCTACTTGATAAATCCCTACATAAAAACGATGTACCGACATGGCTGTCAATCCAATAAAAAGAATGACTAAAGCCGATATTTTGATTGCTTTTTTCATAGATTCCTATTCTTTTGCACTTTTTAACAAGGTCAAATATTGGGAAGCCAATTCGCTCAATCTAAACTTGGCCAATCCTTTGTTTTTCTTTTTCATGTACTCATCTAACTTGGTATCATCTGCAATATAATACAGAAATGCCTTGACATATTCTTCAGGAATTTTAAGTCGGTTAGTAAAATACTCATGTTTGAATTGGCTCTCCACTTTAGCCATCAAACGTTCTTTGCGTTCTACTTCCAATTCCTTTTTTAACATCTCGGTTCGCCCAGAAATGGCGTTTAAAATCGGATCTAAACCTATAGAGCCACCGGCCATCATACCCGCTGATGCTGTGGCGTCTAAATCGGTAGCGGTCTTCAATCTTCTTTCAGCCGGTGTATACTTCTTGGCCGGTTTGCTTAATACACCTAATGAAACTGCATTAATATTGCTGTGATCCTTAATTTCTACTTCTTCCAATTCGATTACTTTGGGAGCTAATTGAGTTACAAACAATGACTTCTTTAAATCGGCTTCGGTTACTACTACTTTCTTAGTCGCTGTTTGCAAACTTTTGAATTGCAGAGTATCACCAACTTTAACAAACATGGAATAATTACCGTTTTCATCTGTAGCAGTGGCCGATTCTGACCTAAGATTATACACATTAACTTCTGTTAGCTCCTTTACCGTTGAAATGACTTTACCTTTCAAAAAAACCAATTCATCCGCTTGGGCCAAACCAAGAGAGGAGAAAAGTAAAATGATTAACGTACAAAGTGATTTCATCTGTTGATAGGCTATTTTTTTTCAAAAGTAAGCATACTATTTTGCATCTGCTTGTTGGAGGCTGTTATATTTTGTGGCCAACTCCGTTAAAACAAAAGCAGCCATTACTTTATTCTTGGCAGCCATTGCGGCTACAAACTTAGGCTCATCCACTACATAATACCAAAAACCTTTGACAAATTCTGCCGGAATTTTAAGCTTATTGATACAATAACTAATTCCAAACTGATTTTCTATTCGCTGCAGTAAAGTTTCTTTTCGTTCTACTTCCAACTCCTTCTTCAGCATAGCTGTTCTGCCCGACATCCAATTCAAAAAAGGATCTATACCCACTGAAGCACCGGAACTACCGTCGGTATTGCCTTCTATGCCATCGCCCGAAGCCGTTCTAAGTTTTCGTTCAGCCGGAGTATAATGCTTGGTATTGGGCGAAATAATCCCCAAGTCGACTGCATTGATATGCTTGTACTGTTTAATAACCACTTCATCTAAGCGATTAATCATCGGCTCTAACGAAATTAACAATAGCTTTGGGTTGATGTCGGCTTCGGTAATTACTTTCCTTACTCCTTTTATTTGCAGGGCAGAGAACATCAAGGTATCGCCTACATTAACTTTTATGGTAAAAAAACCTTGATTTTCTGTCGTTACAGCTTTATCAGTATTCAAATTGATAATATAAATACCATCCAAATTAACAGCTTCGGAAGTTACTTTTCCATTGAGTATTTTTTCGGAATTCCTTTGGGCCAAGGCACTATTTCCCAAAAGCACAAACAATATTAAATTTAAAAAGAGTTTCATACACCGATTTTGTTGGGATAAAAATATCGTTCGTCGTTCCTAAATAAATCCCAACAACATGGTAATTTTATGTTAAATAAAAGCGGTAAATAGATTACTTTTGGGGGAGAATCCCAAAAAAAATGAAAAAACTAATTATTGCCAGTACCTCAACAGTGCACGGAGGAAGTTATTTGGATTATTTGTTGCCTACTTTGGCGCAACACTTTAAAGCTTGTGACGAAATACTTTTTATCCCTTATGCCCGTCCCGGCGGCATCAGTCACGATGACTACACTGCTAAAGTTCGTGAAGTGTTCAACACTATTAATTTAGCTGTAAAAGGGTTACATGAATTTCAAAATCCTGTCGAAGCCATTCAGAAAGCACAAGGTATTTTTACAGGAGGCGGCAACACCTTTTTATTGGTAAAACAATTGTACGACAACGAAGTGATGTCGGTTTTAGCCGAAACTTTAAAGAATGGCACTCCCTATTTGGGAACCAGTGCCGGAAGTAACATAACCGGCATCAGTATGCAAACTACGAATGATATGCCGATAGTATATCCGTCAAGTTTCGCAACCTTGGGTGTGATTCCGTTTAATTTGAATCCGCACTACTTAGATCCGGACACCAACAGCAAACACATGGGTGAAACCCGCGAAACCAGAATTAAAGAATTCCATGCTTTCAACACCACCCCTGTTTTAGGGTTACGTGAAGGAAGTTGGTTAGAAGTAAACGGCGACACCATTCTGTTGAAAGGTCCGTTAACTGCCCGATTATTTCTACCCGGAAAAATTGCGGAAGAATTAGCCCCTGAAACTGATTTAACTTTTTTAAGTGCCTGATAAAAGCAACCCTTTAAAATGAAGTTGGAAATAAAATGAAATAAAAAACCTCTAACGCAAATTAGAGGTTTTGGTTTCAGAGCGGAAGACGAGGCTCGAACTCGCGACAACCAGCTTGGAAGGCTGGAGCTCTACCAACTGAGCTACTTCCGCATTATTGTGGCTGCAAATATATAGAATAAGTTTGCTTTGTTGCAAATTTTTTTAAAAAAAATTTACCGCAAAATTGTAGTCAAATTATAACCCAAACAAAACCATTTAGTTATACAATACAGACATGACAACCATCCGAAACATAACTGCGAAAGAAACATATCCTGTGCGACATTCGGTACTTAGAAAAGGTCGGCCTATCACCTCTTGTCATTTTGACGGAGATGACTTGAACACCACCATACATTTCGGATTATTTGAAGACGACATTTTACAAGGCATCATTTCGCTATTTGAAAGCTCAAATCACTTGTTTGACACAAACCGACAAAGACAAATTAGAGGTATGGCTGTTTTAGAAGACAATCAGGGAAAGGGTTATGGCAAACAATTGGTGCAGCATTGTGAAAAATATTTGGCTGATACCGATTGTGAGTTGATATGGTTTAATGCCCGAGAAAATGCCAAAGGTTTTTACCAAAAATTAGGCTATACCATACACGGAGAACCTTTCAATATTGAAGGCATAGGAATACATTATATTATGTGGAAAAAACTAAGAATTTAGTTTGGAAACTATTTCTTCTTTAGCCGTTGGATGATAAATAAACAAACATGATTTATCCTTGATTACGTTGATGATTTTTTCGTTCATCTCAACCGGTACCGCCGGACAACCTTGGCTTCTGCCTAAGCGTTTGTTTTGTTTGATAAAAGATTCCGAAACATAATCGGCTCCGTGCATCACTACTGCTCTTTCACGTGCCTTATCATTCAATCCTTTTTGCAAACCATCTAATTTAAGTGATAAACCATGCTTGCCGTTGTAAATTTCAGCCGTAACATAAAATCCTAAACTGCTCTGATAAGACTCGGCTTTGTTGGAAAAAGTTTTTGCAAAATCTTCGCCTGTATTTTTACCGTGAGCTACCAAAGTTTGAAATAAGACCTTGTTTTGATCTAAGTCGATTACCCAAAGTCGCTTGGCGGTTGAAGACAAACTGAAGTCAACTAAAGTCAAAATATTTTTCTTAACAATCCCTTTCTCTTTCAACAATTGGAACCCTTCTAAGGCCACTGAGAAACTTTCAAGACTTGGTAAAGCATAGGAATTAGCATCTAACTGATGGTAAACTGCCATTATCTTTGACTCAGCGTCAACAGTAGTTTTATCTGTAGCAAATGACGAATTTACTTTGTCGGGAAAACTGTTGAATGACATCAACAATAGTAAAAACACTAAGAAAAAAGACTTATAATTCATTGAAGTTTATAGGTTTAGCATCAGACATGGGTTAGGCAAATATAAAGCATTATTTAACTAATCCAAATTTTTGTGCTCCAATTAAGCAAATTTTAATCTTTTTAAACCAATGAGAAACAACCAAGTTTTATTGGTTAGGAAAATTGGAATTATCAATTTAATAGTTATTTTTGTTTTACAAACAACGATGTAAATGTCTAATCATTCTTACTTTTTTTTCTGTCTGGCTATACTTTTTTCAAGTGTAGCTGTTGGTCAGAAGAAAACTCTTTTGTCCAAAAGTACCACAGAAAAAATTGTAATAGACGGTAAGTTTAACGAGGCTTCATGGGCAAGTGCCGATATAGCCAAAGACTTTGTAATGATTGAACCTGACAACGGCAAACCCATCGCAGAGGGTAAAAGAACCGAAGTTAAAATCATTTACGACAACAGCGCCATTTATATTGCGGCAACGCTTTACGACGACGAACCTTCAAAAATTTTAAGTGAATTTACCCTTAGAGACGATTTTGCAGTAGCCGATCATTTTGGCGTTTTGCTAAACGGATACAACGACGGACAGCAGGAGTTTCGCTTTTTTGTAAGTGCTGCCGGCGTACAACAAGACGGTGTTTATACGGAAACCTATGGCGAAGATTTTTCTTGGGATGCCATTTGGGACAGCCACGTGGAAATTACCAATTTCGGTTGGACGGTTGAAATGCGAATTCCCTACGCTGCACTTCGATTCCCATCAGAAAAAAAACAAACTTGGGGTTTGAATTTTTATCGTGAAATTCGTCGAGATCGCCAACAATACTCTTGGTCATTATTGGATAGAAAAATCGAAAACGAAAGCATACAAGCCGGTATCTTAGATGGCATTGAAAACATCGAAACCCCTACCCGATTGTTTTTGATTCCCTATGCTTCTCAGTATTTTTATTCCAGCACTTCCCAAAGAACTTACGGAGAATTTCGCGGCGGAATGGACATCAAATACGGAATCAATGATGCCTTTACTTTGGATGCTATTTTGATTCCCGATTTTGGTCAGACGAAATTTGACAACGTAGAATTAAACCTCACAGCTTTTGAACAACAATTTACCGAAAACCGTCCCTTCTTTACCGAAGGAACCGATATGTTCAATAAAGGCGATTTATTATACACCAGAAGAATCGGGGAAACACCGGATTTTTTAACCGTGGCCGATAATGAAACTGTTATAGACCAACCCAGCACCATCAAACTTATCAACGCTTTCAAAGTCTCGGGGCGAACCAAAAACGGATTGGGCATCGGGGTGTTAAATGCGGTTTCTGAAAAAACAAGCGTGCACATCCGGAATGACGACACCAATGAAACCCGACTCGAAACACTTTCGCCTTTAACCAATTACAATGTATTGGTGTTAGACCAACGTTTTCGTAAAAACTCTTCCGTCTCGCTTGTTAACACAAATGTTATGCGTAACGGTGAGTTTCGTGACGCCAATGTTTCCGCTTTAGTTTGGGATTTAAACACCAAGAAAAACACTTACAATCTATCAGGAAATTTCAAGTACAGTTATATCAACAATCATTTTGACTTGGATGATAAAAAAGGCACCAGTGCTTACCTTAACTTAGGGGAAACCAGTGGCAAATACCGTTACAGTATTGGCGGTGTTTATGCCTCTGACGACTTTGACAATAATGACTTAGGTATCAATTTCCAAAATCATTATCACGGATTCTATCTCAACTCAAGTTATCGTATCTTAAACCCTAACAAAGTTTTCAATACTTTTTATGCTTCTTTAAATAATTACGTCGAATTTGACAACAGAACGGGTCGCATTCAATCGGGGAATATGCGCTTGAATTTTAACACTACTGATAAAAAGAATGACTATTACGGTTTTGGCGGGACTGTGAGTCCGGTAAAAGTTTACGATTTTTATGAACCTCGTTCCTTTAATGAGGAAAAGTTTGTCACCATACCGGAAAGCTTCAATGCTTATGTTTATTTTTCTAGTAATTACAACAGAAAATGGGCGTTGGACATTAATCCGTTTGCTACCAAGTTTAACGAAAAAGGGCGAATGAATTACGGTTTCGTTATCAGTCCGAGATACCGTTTCAGTGACCGACTGGCCTTGATTTACAATTTCACTTTCAACCGACAAAACAACAATATCGGCTGGATTGCTTTTGACGAAGATGACAACACCATCTTTGCGCGAAGAAACCGCATAACTTACACCAATACCTTGCAAGCAAAGTATTCCATCAATAACAAAATGAACTTCAACTTGAATGTTCGCCATTATTGGTCATTTGTAACCAATCACAACATTTTAACTTTGCAAGAAGACGGCGGTTTTGAAAACAACACAACCTATACCGAAAACCGTAACTCTAATCTCAACTTATGGAATTTAGACCTAACCTATTCTTGGTGGTTCGCTCCCGGCAGTCAGGTATCGGTTTTGTACCGGAATAATTCGAGTTTGTTTAGTAGAGAATTCAACCGACAGTTTGAATCCAATTTCCGTGACGCCTTGAACAATGATAATTTGAACCATGTGTTCTCTATCAGTGTTCGTTATTTTATCGATTACAACTCGGTTAAAAATTCGCGTTTTTACAATTCGTTTACCAAACCTAAAACGAGAGAACGCTTCTAAAAAATCAATTTTATACCCTATCTTTGTAGGGTAAAATGCAACTCATGAATAAGAAAGTAATCCTGATGATTTTAGACGGTTGGGGTAAATCGCCCGACCCAAAAGTTTCCGCCATAGACAATGCCAATGTGCCTTTTATCAATGGTTTATACAAGCAATACCCGAATGCCCAATTAAGAACCGATGGCTTAAACGTGGGTTTACCCGAAGGACAAATGGGAAACTCAGAAGTGGGCCACATGAATTTAGGCGCCGGAAGAATCGTGTATCAGGACTTGGCCAAAATCAACTTAGCGGTAGCCAACAAAACCATGGCACAGGAAAAACCTTTGGTGGCTGCTTTTGAATACGCCAAAGCCAACAACAAAGCCGTTCACTTTTTAGGATTGGTTTCCGATGGCGGTGTGCATTCTCATACCTCACATTTGCGCGGTTTGATTGAGGCTTCTCAGGAGTTTGGTTTAGAAAAAGTATTTGTACATGCCTTTACCGACGGTCGAGATGTTGACCCGAAATCGGGCAAAGGATATATTGAAGACCTGGAAAAATTCATCGAAAACACTTCGGTAAAAATAGCTTCAGTAGTTGGTCGTTATTATGCCATGGACCGCGACAAACGTTGGGAACGTGTGAAATTAGCTTACGATTTGGTAGTGAACGGCATCGGGAAACACACGACAAGTTTAGTACAAAGTATAGCCGACAGTTATGCCGAAAACGTTACGGATGAGTTTATTATGCCGCTGGTAAAAACCGTTAACAACGAACCTTTGGCTACAATTCAAAACGACGATGTGGTGATTTTCTTCAACTTCAGAACCGATAGAGGTCGCGAATTAACCGAAGCCTTATCCCAAAAAGATTTCCACGAACACAACATGCACAAACTTAATTTGTATTACGTAACGATGACCAATTACGATGATACCTACGAAAACGTGCATGTGATTTACGATAAAGATAACATCACTGAAACCCTGGGCGAAGTATTGGAAAAAGCCGGAAAGAAGCAAATCCGAATTGCCGAAACTGAAAAATATCCGCACGTGACCTTTTTCTTTTCGGGCGGACGCGAAGTGCCGTTTGATGGGGAAACCAGAATTTTGAGAAATTCTCCCAAAGTGGCTACCTACGATTTACAGCCCGAAATGAGTGCTTACGAATTGAAAGACGCTTTGATTCCCGAATTGGAAAAAGGGGAAGTGGATTTTGTGTGTTTGAATTTTGCCAACGGCGACATGGTGGGTCATACCGGTGTAATGGAAGCTGCCATTAAAGCTTGTGAAGCGGTTGATGCTTGTGTGAAGGAAGTAGTTGAAACAGCCTTAGCTAACAATTACACCACCATTATCATCGCCGATCACGGCAATTGCGAAACCATGATTAACCCGGATGGTTCGCCGAACACGGCGCATACAACAAATCCGGTGCCGATTATTTTAGTTGACAAAGACCATATTAGAGTACATGACGGCGTTTTAGGGGATATTGCGCCTACCATCTTAGAATTGATGGACATTCCGAAACCGGAAGTGATGACCGGAAAATCGTTGTTGGTACGTCTATAACTGGCAGGTTAGCACTACTGATTTTGCAAAAGACCAAAACCAACTAGCCCTGATTATAGTGAAAATACAAAAGGCTTCCTGTTTAGGAAGCCTTTTGTATTGTAGCGGAAAGCAGGAACACGGACCGCTGAAATGCACGAGCCTATCGCTCCTATTTCAACATTTCATAATAACTTCTTTCGATGCTTTCCTGATGGTTTGGATGCGCAATTTTAACCATCTCATCAATGCGTTGTTTTAGTGTTTTACCGTAGAGATTGGCTATGCCGTTTTCGGTGATGATGTATTGCACATGAGAACGGGTGGTTACTACGCCGGCGCCTTGTTTAAGATAAGGCACAATTCGGCTGTCCCCTCTTTTGGTAATGGAAGGCAAAGCAATAATGGCTTTTCCGCCCTCACTGAGAGAAGCACCACGAATAAAATCCATTTGGCCACCTACACCGGAATACATATTGGCTCCTATGGAATCGGCACAAACCTGACCGGTAACATCCACTTCAATGGCCGAATTAATAGCCACCATTTTAGGATTTTTTCGAATGCGCGCGGTATCGTTCACCATGGAAGATTCTTTCATTTCGATAAACGGATTGTCGCTTACAAAATCGTACAATCGTTTGGAACCTATTAAAAACGTAGCCAAAACGCGACCGCGCAAGGTCCCTTTGTAATTACAATTGATGACATCGCTTTCGATTAAATCGATAACACCGTCGGAGAACATTTCCGTATGCAAGCCTAAATCTTTGTGGTTTTTTAATTTACTCAAAGCCGCATTGGGTATCGAACCGATTCCCATTTGCAAGGTGCTTCGGTCTTCAATTAGAGACGCGACGTACTCCCCGATTTTCTCTTCTTCTTTGGAAAAAGGCGTTGGTTCGTGACCAAAAATAGGCTCATTGACTTCCACCAAATAATCGATTTCAGATTCGTGCAGTATACCGTCACCGAAGGTTCTCGGCATTTGCGGATTGACTTGCGCAATAACAATCTTGGCGTTTTCTATGGCAGCCACAGTAGCTTCAACCGAAACTCCTAACGAACAATAGCCATGTCTGTCGGGTGGCGAAACATGGATAAAAGCCACATCTATCAGCAAAACTTTTTTGCGAAACAAATGAGGCAATTCACTTAAAAATACCGGTGTATAAGAACCGTTTCCTGCTTTTAAAGTATGACGCACATTGGCTCCGATAAAAAAAGAATTCACATGAAAACTATCGGCTAAATCGGGATTGGCATAAGGCGCATTGCCTTCGGTGTGTAAATGACAAACCTCAACATTCCTTAACTCGGCGGCTCTATCGGAGAGCGCTTGAGTTAAAACTGAGGGCGTAGCTGCTGCCGCTTGAACATACACTCGGTCGTTGGACTTGACTACTTTAACTGCTTCTGCAGCGGTAACATATTTGCTCATAACTAAAAAATTTTGTTCAAAATTATGGCCCAAAACCTTATAAAAATATGACATTTCTCATAAAGCAGCATTTGAAACATGTTTAAATAAAAGTTAAAATTTCAATATTAATAGTTTTACTATTATCTTTGCAATCAAATACATTAAAATCCAATAGCTATGAAAAAGGTTGTGATTTTGTTTTTAGGGTTGCTCAACGGGATAAACAGTTTGTCCGCACAATCTAATCCGGTAGCCGAAACCAAAAGATTTGTGAGTTTGGGTGAAGCTTTACTATCGCCCAAAGAAGTTATTAGTTTGGACTTAAGCAATCAGAAAATCAGTTTAGATGATATCGATTGGTCCGTTTTTTCAAACTTGGAGTATTTGAGTTTGAAAAACGATAATTTAACTTTGGTTCCGGAAGGCCTTTCCAAACTAACCAACTTGAAAAAACTGGATTTGAGCGGCAACAACTTTAAAGTTTTGCCCAAAACCTTGAAAAGCTTATCCAAATTAGAAGTGCTGTACTTGAATGACGAAAAGCAATTTGATTTAGAGAAAAGCATGGATGTTTTGAGCAATTTAAACAACTTGAAAGAGCTGCATTTGGAAAACGACAAACTGCAAACGCTTCCCAAACAGTTTGACAAAATGAAATCCTTGGAAATACTTTATTTGAACGACAACGATTTTATGGAATTGCCCAAACAAATTATGCAGCTGGATCATTTGCGTTTTTTGGATTTTAAGAACAATAAAGTCGATGCCAACTTGCAAGAATTAAAAAATTTAAACTTCGGATTTAAAATCAACTTATAATTATGATGACAGAAGCCATTATTCCGTTATTATCTTTGATTGCCTTAGAAGTAATTCTGGGGATTGACAACATTATTTTCATCTCTATTTTAGCCGATAAACTACCCGAAAGCCAACGCAACAAACTAAGGTTTTGGGGAATCGGATTGGCGTTGATTATGCGTTTGTGCTTATTGGCCTTGATTTCCTGGATTTTAAAATTGGACCAAACCTTGTTCCGCATATCGGACATCGATTTTACCGGCAAAGGGCTTATTTTAATTGTTGGCGGATTGTTTCTGATTTACAAAAGTACCAAAGAGATTTACCACAAAACTGAAGCTTTACAATCCAATGAACCCATAGCCATTAAAAAGGCGTCTTTTGGGAAACTTTTGGGCGAAGTAGTTTTGTTGGACTTGGTTTTCTCTATCGATTCAATCATCACGGCAGTTGGCATGGTGCAACAGCTTTGGGTAATGTACACGGCGGTAATTGTTACAGTGGTGATTATGTTAGCTGCCGCCAAACCCATCAGTGAGTTTATTGCCAAACACCCATCTTTTAAAATATTGGCGTTGTGTTTTTTAATGATGATTGGTGTTTCTCTTATTGCAGAAGGACTTCATTTTGAAATTCCGAAAGGCTATATCTATTTCTCGATGGCATTTGCTTTTTTAGTTGATGTCATTCAAATGAAAACAATCAAATCGGTTCCTCATAAATAAAAAAATATGAATAGTATCTTATCTAATATTACAATTACGGTAAATCCGAAACTATTTGTAAAAAATCCTGAAACCTCAGATTTGGGTAAAAAAATCATTGAAAAAAGTATTCTTTTAATGGATGAAATTGGCTTTGAAAATTTCACTTTTAAAAAATTGGGAGAACAAATAGGTTCTAATGAAAGCTCTATCTATCGCTATTTCGAAAGCAAACACAAACTGTTATTGTATTTGTCTTCTTGGTATTGGGGTTGGTTGGAATACCGCATGGTAATTTCGACTACCAATATTCCTGATCCGATGGAAAAACTAAAAAGAGCCATTACCATAGTTACCGAGAAAATTGAGGATGATTCAGCAACCATCCATATTAACGAGTCTGTTTTAAACAAAATCATCATAGCCGAATTCACCAAAACATTGCTAACCAAAGAAGTAGATGAAGAAAACAAAGAAGGTTTCTTTTTGGTTTACAAAAGGGTCATCAATCGAATCATCGACATCATTCAAGAAGTGAATCCTGAATATGCTTTTGCTAAAAGTTTGGCCTCTTCTATAGTCGAAGGTTCGTTACACCAACATTTTTTAAAAGACCATTTGAAAACCATAACCAATTGTAATGACAACAATTCACCAACCCAATTTTATATTGATTTGGTTCAAAAAATCTTAAGTAAATAACTATGGCATTAACAGCGTCTCAAAGGTTAATTAACCTACTCAAACTCGACCGTAAAGACATCACACAGGTATTTTTTTATGCCATCTTTGCCGGATTGGTAAGCTTGTCCTTACCGCTCGGAATTCAAGCTATTATCAACTTAATTCAATCCGGAAGAGTAAGTGTCTCTTGGATAGTCTTGGTTTTCATTGTAATTGCCGGTGTAGCATTGGTCGGTATTCTATCATTAATGCAATTGCGCATCACAGAGAATTTACAACAAAAAATATTCATTCGCTCTTCGTTTGAATTTGGCTTTCGCTTGCCTAAAATCAAAACAGAGGCCTTACACAATCAATATCCGCCCGAATTAGCCAATCGCTTTTTTGATACTTTGACCATTCAAAAAGGAGCTTCAAAATTGTTAATCGACTTTTCTTCGGCTTTGCTCCAAATTGTCTTCGGAATTATATTATTGTCTTTATACCATCCGTTTTTTATCTTCTTTGGTATCTTTTTGATGCTATTGTTGTACATCATTTTCAAATTCTCGTTCAACTCGGGTTTGTCCAGCAGTTTAAAAGAATCGAAATATAAGTATAAGGTCGTGAGTTGGTTACAGGAAATGGCTCGAAACAATTTTAGTTTCAAAAAAACTTCTAATTTCGACTTTGCCTTAACAAAAAACGACCGTTTGGTGTCGGAGTATTTAACCCATCGTGAAAGACACTTTGGCGTTATCAAAAGACAGTACACCCAATTGATCGTTTTTAAAATCATCATTACAGCCGGTTTATTGCTCATTGGCGGCTATTTGGTGCTAAACCAAAAAATGAACATCGGTCAGTTTGTTGCCGCAGAAATCATCATCTTGTTGGTCATTAATTCGGTAGAAAAAATTATTATCGGTTTGGAAACCTTGTATGATGTATTGACAGCGGTTGAAAAAATTGGTCAAATAACCGATTTAGACATCGAAGAATCTTCTACTAAACCGGCGGATTTTTGCTACACCAACATCCAATTGGCTGCAGAGAATTTAAGCTTCAAATTCCCCGATGCCACCGATTATGTACTGGAAAAGATAAACCTCACCATCGAACAATCGGAAAAAATTTATTTAGAAGGCAACAACGGTTCGGGAAAAACCACCTTAATCAGAATTCTATCCGGTTTAATGAAGCCAACTTCAGGTTCGTTTTACATCAATGATGACACTTACAGAAAAATCGATTTGGAGCAATATCGTTCTCAAATCAACACCATAATTACGGGTGAAACACCGTTTGAAGGCACTATATTAGAAAACATCACTTTCAACAACCCGTTGATTTCTCAGGAAGATTTAAAATGGGCGATAGACAGCGTTAAGTTGGGCGACTTCATCAAATCGTTACCCAAAGGTTTGGACACCAAAATTTATCCCGAAGGAAAACAATTGTCTTCTTCTAATGCCCAAAAAATCTTGTTGGCCCGAAGTATTATCAATCGCCCAAAGATTTTATTCTATGAAGATGCTTTGGATAAAATGGACTATGATGCCGCTCAGGAAGTGATTGATTTTATCACTTCAAACGAGAACAAATGGACGCTGATTGTTTCCTCTAAAAACGACTATTGGAAACAAAAATGCACGCGTAAAATAACCATGAGCGAAGGAAAAATTATTAACGACACTAAACAATAATCAAGATGCTTAATATTTCTAACAACAATCGAATTGGCGAAAACATAGAAAAATACAGCACCTTTAAAACGCTGAGTGATCGCCCGCATTACAAAATTTTGAATAAAATTATTGTTGGCGTTTCCTTATTTGGCTTATTGATTTTGTTTTTGCCTTGGACACAAAACATCTCAGGTTCGGGGGCAGTAACGACATTAAAACCGGATCAAAGACCGCAAACCATTCATTCAGCCATAGCCGGTAGAATAGAAAAATGGTATGTTAAAGAAGGTGATTTTGTGCAAAAAGGCGACACTATTTTGTTCATATCGGAAACCAAAGAAGATTACCTCGATCCGAATTTGGTTAAAAACACCGAAAGCCAACTCAAAGCCAAAGAACTCGCTGAAAAATCCTATGGTGGCAAAGTAGTTTCTTTGGAAGGACAAATAGCGGCAATCCGCAACGAACGCCAACTCAAATTACAACAAGCCAACAACAAAATCCGTCAAGCCATCTTAAAAGTCAAAAGTGACAGTATGGATTTGGTAGCGGTAAGAACGCAGATTAAAATTGCCACTACTCAGTTCAATCGTTCCTTAGCTTTAAACAAAGAAGGCTTAAAACCAATGACCGATGTGGAAGAAAAACGCTTGAAGTTGCAAGAAACCGAAGCCAAAATCATCACACAAGAAAACAAATTATTGGCCAGCGAAAACGAATTGATTAATGCCAAAGTAGAAGTTAATCGTATCATAGCCGAATACAATGAAAAAGAGCAAAAAGCGAGCAGCGACAGGTTTACGGCCTTAAGCAGTCAATACGATACTGAAGCTCAAGTAAACAAACTGAAAAACCAATACACCAATTACCAAATCCGAAACGGCATGTATTACATCAAAGCACCGCAAAGTGGTTATGTAAACCGTGCGTTGCAATCGGGTATTGGTGAAACTATTAAAGAAGGCACTCAAATTGTTAGCATCATGCCGGCCAAATACGACATCGCTGTAGAAACTTTTGTTTCGGCTACCGATTTGCCTTTATTGCACAAAGGAGAAAAAGTCCGAATTTGGTTCGATGGTTGGCCTACTATTGTATTCTCGGGTTGGCCAAACTTGTCCTATGGTACTTTCGGTGGTAAAATTGTAGCCATCGAAAACTTTATCAGTGATAACGGTAAATTCCGCGTTTTGATTGCCCCGGATGAAAACGAAGCACCTTGGCCTAAACAAATCAGCATCGGTTCGGGTGCACAAACCTTAGCTTTGCTCGACAATGTTCCGGTTTGGTTTGAAATATGGCGAACCCTTAACGGCTTTCCACCTAACTATTACCAGCCTAAAAACAATACTCAAAAAGACAAAAAATAATGAAATCGCTTCTCATAGGTTTTTTACTGTTCGGGTTTTCGGTTTGGAGTCAAAACACTTCCAAAGAACTCACCTATAATGAGTTTTTAGGTTATGTCAAAAAATACCATCCTTTGGTTAAAAGTGCCAATTTAGAAATCAATCAGGCACAAGCCAATTTAATGATGGCGCGCGGTGGTTTCGACCCGAAAATTGAAGTCGATTTTGAACAAAAGAAATTCAAAGACAACCAATACTACTCGATTTTAAACAGCAGTTTTAAAATCCCGACTTGGTACGGCGTAGAAATTAAAGCGGGCTTCGATAACAACGAAGGTATTTACCTCAATCCGGAAAACACCGTTCCCAACCAAGGATTGACTTCTTTGGGAATTTCTGTGCCTTTGGGACAAGGTTTATTTATCAACCAAAGAATGGCCGATTTGCGTAAGGCTAAAATTCAGGTAAAATTGAGTCAAGCCGAAAGAAATTTAATGGCGGTTTCGGTTTTATACGATGCTTCGGTAGCCTATTTCAACTGGAAACGAAATCACAACGAAGTTACACTATATCAAACCTATCTCAACAATGCCAATATCCGTTATCAAGGCATCGCTAAGTCAATAGAACAAGGCGATAAACCGGCTATTGACAGCGTAGAAGCCGGCATTATTGTTAGAAACAGAAAATTGAGTTTGGAAGAATCACAGTTGAAACTGGCCAAAGCCAAATTGGAGTTGGCCAACTTCCTGTGGTTGGAAAACAATGTTCCACTCGAATTACAAGACGACATCATTCCTGAAGAAAATTTAGTGCTTACCATTAAAGAAACCTTGCGAACCAACGACTTAATGTTGGACAATCCATCTTTAGAAAACCATCCGAAGATTAACGCTTTGGAGCAAAAAATCGAAATGCTCGATGTGGAGCGAAAACTCAAAGCCAATATGTTGTTGCCGAGAATCGATTTAGGCTATTCGTATTTGTCCGAACCAAGATACTTTGACAATTATCGATTTCAAGATTACAAAGTCGGCTTAAACTTTTACTTCCCGCTTTTTTTGCGAAAAGAACGCGGCAGTTTGCAATTGGCCAAGCTGAAGTTACAAGATGTAAAATTCGATTTGGATTTGGAGCGGGTATCATTGAAAAACAAAATCAAAGCACAACAAACCGAAATCAATTCGCTGGAGAAACAAAAACAACTCATCGAGAGTTTGGTCACCGATTATAACACCATGTTAACTTCGGAAGAACGGTTATTTACCTTTGGAGAAAGCTCGATTTTTTTAATCAATACGCGTGAAAACAACTTAGTATCCGCCCAATTGTCGAAACTGTTAATCGAAAACCGTTACTTCGATTCGAATGCCAAACTGTTTAAAATCATGGCCAATCCTGAATAAGTAAACGTAAAATAATTACTTTTGCAACCTCATTCACGGCAACAAGCCCAATGCAAAAGTTAAATTACAGCAGATGATTATTCAAAAAACCGCAGAAGAAATCGAATTGATGCGCGAAAGTGCCTTGTTGGTTTCCAAAACCTTAGGCATGATAGCCACCGAAATAAAACCGGGTGTAACCACTTTACAACTCGACAAGTTAGCCGAACAATTCATTCGTGACCACCAAGCGGTTCCGGGATTTTTAGGCTTGTATGGCTGTCCGTCAACTTTGTTAACCAGCGTTAACGAACAAGTAGTTCATGGTTTGCCTACCAGCCGCCCAATTGAAGAAGGCGATATCGTATCGGTAGATTGCGGTGTTTTGAAAAATGAATTTTACGGCGATCACGCTTATACTTTTGAAATTGGGGATGTGGCACCGGCGACCAAAAAATTACTACAAATTACCAAAGAAAGTTTGTACGTTGGAATCCGCGAATTTAAAATAGGAAACCGCGTAGAAGATGTTGGAAATGCCATTCAAAAATACACCGAAGCACATGGCTACGGCGTAGTACGAGAATTAGTCGGACACGGATTAGGACGCGTCATGCACGAAGCACCCGAAATGCCTAATTACGGTAAAAAAGGCCGAGGCAAATTATTTGTAGAAGGCATGGTGGTAGCTATCGAACCGATGATTAACATGGGAAGTCGCAACATCAAAACCTTAAAAGACGGCTGGACAATAGTAACCGCTGACAAAAAACCAAGTGCGCATTTTGAACACAATGTAGCTTTGGTAAACGGCAAGCCCGAATTGCTCTCGACTTTTGCCTATATCTACAAAGCTTTAGGTATCGAGAGTAACGAAGAAGATGAATTCCGTCAAAAACCATTAGTGCTGTAATGAAGAAATTATTCAAATTCATCTTAAACACTATTCCGAGACCCATTTTAATTCGGTTAAGTATTGTAGTGCGTCCGATTTTGGCTTTTGTTTTGAAAGGCAGTCGTTTTACCGACCCGATTGATGGGAAAAGTTTCCGTATGTTTTTGCCTTACGGTTACGGTAACCAAAGAAATAATGTATTGTCTCCGAGTACACTTTCGTTGGAAAGACACCGTTTGTTGTGGTTGTATTTGCAAAACGAAACTGATTTTTTCACTGCCAAAGACAAAAAGAAAGTTTTGCACTTTGCGCCCGAACAAGAATTTTACAAACGTTTCAAGAAGCAAAGCAATATCGAGTATACGACCACCGATTTACTTTCACCATTAGCAGATGTGAAGGCTGACATTTGTAACTTACCTTTTGAAGACAACCAATACGACATTATTTTTTGCAACCACGTTTTGGAACACATTCCGGATGACACTAAAGCCATGCAAGAATTGTATCGCGTGCTAAAACCCGGCGGTATGGGTATTTTCCAGATTCCGCAAGATTTGTCCAGGGCCGTTACTTTTTCGGACGACAGCATCACCGATCAAAAAGAGCGCGCTAAAATTTTCGGACAATACGATCACGTTCGCGTTTACGGAAGGGATTATTTCGATAAATTGAGAAGCATTGGATTTACTGTAATCGAAGAAGATTATACACACAAGATTGCTCCTGAATTGGTAGAAAAATATTGTTTGGCCAAAGGCGAAATTATTCCCGTTTGTTACAAATAAAAAACCGCAAATTCACAAATTATCAATCTGCGAATCTGCGGTAAATCTTTTCAAAAAATCTATTCCGGCATTAAAACACCAATGGCTTTATCTTTGGTTAAATATTTCTTTGCTACCTCTTGAATTTCTTTGGCAGTAACAGCTTTTACTTTTTCTGACGCTGTTAAAATTTCCTCAGGATTTGAGCCATTCATAAACGAGCGGGTAAAATTAGTCAACCAATAACGGTTTTCTTTGATTTTCTTTTTATACTCTAAAGCTTCAGCTTCTTTGTATTTGTTGACGTCTTTTTCTTCCGGACCGTTTTTAACAATTTTATCCAATTCAGCCAAAGCCGATGCCGTTAGTTTTTCAGCATTTTCCGGACCGCATGGGAAACTGATGTTAAACCCGTATGATTCATATGGGATTTTAGACATACTGCCACGGGCACTAACGCCGTACACGCCACTTTCGTTTTCTCTTAATTCTTCCACCAATTTAATGGTAAGCACTTCACCCAAAGCAGTCATAGCAACAGCGTCATTTGATGAATATACTGCATCACCATAGTACATAATGGTTACATTACTTTTAGGGTCTTTCCCTTTGTTGATTACTTTTTTGAGATCGCCCTTTAAAAAGCGGTAACCTAAATCTTTGGCAGTTTCTTTTGTATTATTAGAAGGCAAGGAGGCAATATACTTTTTAGCAAAACTTTCCATAGCTGCATCATCAACATTACCAACAAAGAAGAATTCAAAATCAGCCGCATTGGCAAAGCGTTCTTTGAATTTTTTGTACGCTAATTCATAATCCGTGGCTGCCCATTTTTCTTCTGTTGGTACGATGCCGTTCCATCTTGGATTTTCTTTGTTCAAATAGCCGTAAAACTCTTGTTGGAAATAAAATCCGGGTTGTGAAATCATATTCCCCATAAAGTTGGATTGCTTTTGTTTGTAGCCTTCAAAAGCCGCTTTATCAAAATTCAAATCGGTAAAATAAGCGTGTAACATTTGGAATGCATACTCTAAATCTTTAGGTGTGGTATTTCCTCTGAAACCTTCTGTTACATTGCTGATGTAAGGAGTAACTGAGGCAATTTTGCCGGCCATAAACTTATCGATATCGTTTTGGGTTAAGCCGGAAAATCCGGCTTCTGTTAAACCATTATTAGCGAACTGCGTTTTTTTGATTTCTTCATTTGAATACATATTGGTGCCGCCGAAACTAATGGCTTCCAACAAAATTTCGTCGTTTTTGAAGTCGGTTTTCTTATAAGTCACTTTTGCACCGTTAGAAAGCGTTAAAGTGGTGGTCCCAATTTTATCATTGGTTTCTTTTTTCACGATAGCGCCTTCTTTAATGGGTTTGCGTAACAAACTTGAAGCTACCGCCTTATCTTCATATGGCTTTAAATCTTTAGTATTAACTACTAAAGCCTCTAAAACTTCTTTTTCCGTTACTTTTTTCAGCCCTTCTTTTTCAGGCGAAGTAATCACCACTACTCTGTTATCGTTTTTGATAAAATCTTTAATTAAACCATTCACTTGTTCCAATTTGATGGAAGAAAGTATTTTTTCAATATTTTGGTATTCCCATTCTATGCCTGGCATCGGGCTTTCCTCTAAGAAATTCGATTGGCATTCCCAGATTAAGTCCTCTGAGTTGGTCTTGTCTCTGTCTTTGTATTGATTTTCTATTCTGGAAATGATTTCGCTTTTGGCTCTTTCAAATTCGCCGGTTGTAAAGCCAAACTTTTTGACTCTTTCGTTTTCGGCAACCAATACTTTCAAAGCTTCAATTTGTTTCTTTTCATCAATCATGGCAAAAGATTGGAACGCTTCTTTGTTTCTGGCAAAAGTACCGCCGTGATAAGTATATCCGAAAGTAAATGGTGGTGTTGGGGAATTGGCCAACTCGTTCAAACGGTTATTCAACATGGTTGAAAAAACACCTTCAGCCAATTTATCCTGTAGATCTTTAATGGTTCTGATTTTTTTTTGCACTTCATAATCTTTATACAGCAATTGTATTTGGGTTTGAGCTGCTTCTTTGTCACTTTCAATGGCTACCAAAGTTTCTTTGTGGTTCGGAACATCAAAAACTTTTCTTGGCTTCTCATTTGCCGGATTCTTGTAATTCTCGAAATGATCTTTGATTTTTTGCTCCATTTGCGCCACATCGATATCGCCAATTACAATAACACTCATCAAATTAGGACGATACCAATCTTTGTAAAAGTTAGTTAATTTTTCATAAGTGAAATTTTGAAGGATTTCTTTTTTCCCTATCGGCAAACGATCAGCATATTTGGATTGATACATCATTTTAGGAATGTAACGATCTTCCATTCTTTTGTCGGCGCCTAATCCTAAACGATATTCCTCTAAAACCACCCCTCTTTCTTTATCGATTTCCTCAGGAGTTAAGTTGGCATTAAAAGCCCAATCTTCGATGATTTGGAATCCTTTTTCTAACTTTTCAGGATTGTCGGAAGGCAACGGAAGAAAATACACCGTTTCATCAAAACTGGTATATGCATTGAGGTGTTGGCCAAATTTTATCCCTATGCTTTGCAAGTAATCCACCAATTGATTTTTCGGAAAACGCTTGGTTCCATTAAAGCACATGTGTTCCATAAAGTGCGCCAATCCTTGTTGGTCGTCGTTTTCTAAAATGGAACCGGCATTAATAACCAGTCGCAAATCCACTTTATTTTCAGGCTTACTGTTTTTTCTAATGTAATAAGTGAGTCCATTTTTTAAGGTTCCTTTTTTTACATTCGGATCAAAGGGAATAGCATCGGTTGGTTTTAGCTCCTGAGCAAAAAGTGCCGCCGGAAACAAAAAAAGGACCAATGCCGATTTTAAAATTTGTTTCATAAAAATTTAGATTTTTGTTTTTGAATTAAGGATTATAACGGATAAAAGAAATCTTTATTGTGAAACTAAGAAAAGATTTACGAAATTTAAATCTGATTAACGATAATTTAGCAAGTGCAAAACCAAATGAGTATGAGTGGCATCATTCGTGTGGTATTAATTAGTATATTTACGTTTCGAAAATTGAATATCATGTTAAAAAAGCGCTTCTGCACCTTAGCTTTATTTATCCTTTGTACCACGGTTTTTGCTCAAGTTGAAAAAGAAATCCCGCCGCCTTACAACATCAAAACCATCAGTTTCGTCCAAAATGGCCAAAACACGATTCCGATTTTCCGATTGGGCGATACTTTCCAGTTTCAATTTGACGACTTGTACGGCAATGAAGCCAATTATTTTTACACCATTACCCATTGCGATTACGATTGGAAACCTTCGCAATTGTTTAAAAACGAATACTTAAATGGTTTCGACGACCAACGCATTCAGGATTACACCAATTCGTTGACCACTTTACAATTGTATTCTCACTATCGTTTAACTTTCCCGAATCGTTTCACCCAATTTAGAGTCAGCGGCAACTATATTCTCAAAATTTTAAACGATGACAAAGAAGTCGTTTTTACCAAAAAATTCATCCTATATGAAGAATTAGTAACCGTTCCGATGCAAGTCAGAAGAGCCCGTAACTTGTCGGTTACCAATCAGAAACACAACTTAGACTTTACTATAAAGTCGACCGCCATCACCTTCCAAAGTCCGCTACAAAATGTCAAAGTAATGTTGATGCAAAACGGCAAATTTGACAATGCCATTACCGGAATAAAACCTCAATACACTATCGGTAACGATTTGATTTACCGATACGATGCCGAAACCCAATTTTGGGCTGGTAATGAGTTTTTATTTTTTGAAAACAAAGACATCCGAGCGGCCAACAACAGCATTGGACGAATTGATTCCAACGGCGGCATTTACAATGCACACTTGTATTTAAATGAAGCCAGAGCCAGTGCGCCTTATACTTATTATCCGGACATCAACGGCAATTTTATCGTTAAAAACATCAACGCCCAAAACAACGAGATTGAAGCCGATTACGCCTGGGTATTTTTTACATTGTCAGCTCCGAATTACTTTGGCAAAAAGTCGATTTATGTAAACGGGATGTTCAACGGTTTTGCCATAAGCGAAGAAAATAAAATGGATTACAATGCAGAAAAAGGCATATATGAAAAAGCCATAATGATCAAACAAGGGTTTACCAACTACCAATATGTTATCGCAGATGCCAACGGCAAAATTGACGAAGAGAATGCCATCGACGGTAACTTTCACCAAACCGAAAACAATTATTTTGCCTTGGTATATTACCGCGAAAACAACCAACGTTACGATCGCATTATCGGCAAAGGAATTGCCAGTTCGGTTGATATCACTTACTAATCAAAATTTAACATCTAATTCATCTGAGCAAGCGTATTTTTTGTAAATTTGACAACGTAATAGAATGAATACTACATGGTTTCGCAAATAACAAGAGGCATTAAAATTTCGGTTCTGACTAGTTTTGAAGGCACTTACTTCAAAAACTACAAGATTCATTTTGCCTTTAGTTATGAAATCACCATAGAAAACCACAGCAAAGATTCGGTGCAACTCAACTCACGCCATTGGGAAATTTTAGATTCTCTCAATGAAAAAGAAATTGTGGACGGCGAAGGTGTAATTGGCAAAAAACCGGTATTAAAACCCGGTGAAAAACACACTTACAATTCGGGTTGCTTGTTATCGTCTCCGTTTGGAGCTATGAGTGGTTACTTTACCATGATTAATTTCACTACCACCAAATCCTTTAAAGTGATAGTGCCAACCTTTAAGTTGAGTGCCCCATTTGCCTTGAATTAAAAGTGTGGTTTCTACAAAATTAATCTTTGACTTCCCTTATTAAGAAATCGGAAATTCCTTTGTACTTTTGTGTCAGTTTTTCGGATGCTGATAGTCTGAAATTCTAAGATGTCTAACACTCTAATAATCTAAAATATGCCTAAAGGATTTTTTCATGTCCCTAAAGCGGTCAATGAACCTGTAAAATCATACGCTCCTAACTCGCCTGAAAAAGCAGCCGTTTTAGCAGCCTACCAAAAAATGTGGAACGAAACCATTGATGTTCCCAATTATATCGGAAGCGAAGAAATTCGCACCGGTAATACTCGCAACATGACGGCGCCTCATGACCACCAACACGTGGTTGGCACTTATCATTTAGCCGAAAAGAAGCATGTGGAACAAGCCATTGCTGCTGCTTTGGAAGCCAGAAAAAAATGGGCCAATATGGCTTGGGAACAAAGAGCTGCTATCTTTTTAAAAGCTGCCGAGCTGATTGCCGGACCTTATCGTGCTAAAATCAACGCCGCAACCATGATTGCGCAATCCAAAACTATTTTTCAAGCTGAGATTGATGCTTCTTGTGAATTAATCGACTTCTTGCGTTACAACGTAGAGTTCATGACGCAAATCTACAGCGACCAACCCAAATCGGTTTCTGATGTATGGAATCGTGTAGAATACCGTCCTTTAGAAGGATTTGTTTACGCCATCACGCCTTTTAATTTTACTGCCATCGCCGCTAACCTTCCTGCTAGCGCTGCATTAATGGGCAACACTGTGGTTTGGAAACCTAGTGACAGTCAGGTTTTCTCGGCAAAAATCATTATTGATGTATTCCAAGAAGCCGGTGTACCAGATGGTGTAATTAACGTAGTTTTCGGAGATCCGGTAATGATTACTGATACCGTTTTGGCCAGTCCTGATTTTGCCGGAGTACATTATACCGGTTCCACTTTTGTATTCAAAGAAATTTGGAAAAAAATCGGCCAAAACATCCACACTTACAAAACATACCCAAGAATCGTTGGAGAAACCGGAGGAAAAGACTTTGTGATGGTTCACCCGAGCGCTAACGTGAAACAAGTGGTAGCCAACACCATTCGCGGTGCTTTTGAATTCCAAGGTCAAAAATGTTCAGCCGCTTCAAGAGCGTATTTCCCAAAATCACTTTGGCCTGCTATTAAAGAAGAAATGGGCAAAGAGTTGGCCACCATCAAAATGGGAAGCCCTGAAGATTTTTCCAATTTCGTTACTGCAGTAATTCACGAAGGCTCTTTTGATAAATTGGCTAAATATATCGACCAAGCCAAACAAGATGCAGACGCTGAAGTAATTTTTGGCGGCAATTATGATAAATCGAAAGGCTATTTCATCGAACCAACCGTGATCTTGACCTCCAATCCAAAATACACGACTATGGAAACCGAGTTGTTCGGACCGGTATTAACAGTTTATGTGTATGAAGATGCCCAATGGTCAGAAACTTTAAAACTGGTTGATGAAACTTCAGAATATGCTTTAACCGGAGCTATTTTCAGTAGAGATCGTTATGCCATAGAGGAAGCTACTTTGGCATTACAAAACAGTGCCGGAAATTTCTACATCAACGATAAACCAACCGGAGCTGTAGTGGGCATGCAACCATTTGGTGGCGCCAGAGCATCGGGAACCAACGATAAAGCGGGTTCTATGCAAAATTTATTGCGATGGGTTTCTCCAAGAACCATCAAGGAAACTTTTGTAACATCTGCCGATTATCGCTATCCGTTTTTGGGAGAATAATCGTATCTTATTCAAAATCAAAAAAGTCCGGGTTTACACTCGGACTTTTTTTTACGATTCAAATGGTATTTTTTGTATATTCGAGCGTCAAAAACAAAATTGAAAACTATGAAAAAAATTACGCTTCTGATGGTTTGCTTTTTTTCTTTGCTAACTTCGGCGCAAAACAATTCATGTGATTTGCTTCAGGAAAAAAGTCAAACTAAAATCATTTATGACAGGGTTTTCGGTCTGTCCAATGCTACTCAATTAAAACAAAAAGAAGTCAGTTCAACCTATTTCATTCAACTGTATCACGAACTGCAAAGAGCCGATTTTTTGGCACGTTTGCCTAAATTGGAAGTATTGAGAGAAGCTGCCAAACTGGGCGCTGTTCGCAGGGAAATTCCTTTGTGTGTTTTGATTAGCGATTTTGAAAGCATCAATCAGAATGCAACAGAAAACGGAGATGTTTTTTTAAATGCCAATCAACAATACGAATATAAAAATGGCGGTGAAAATATCTTTCATCGTCACGCTGTAAATCTGATTTCCCCTTTGGTGTTTAAATCAAGATCCAACACTGTGACTTTCATTTTGAAAGAGGAATTTGTTTTCAATACCACCAATCGAACCCTAAGCAGCATTGCCTACCAAGTCAAAGAAGACGACCAATGGAGTCGCATTCAACAAAACCAACCTTTCACGATTCGTTTCAATGAAGAAGGTTTACAAACAGTAAACTGTAGATTGCAGTTCAGCAACGGAGAAACCACTTATCAGTCTTTTGTAATTCAAGTTGAATCGGGCCTTGCTACTACTGCCAGAAACACTCAAAACACTTATGCTCCCAATGCTATTACCACTGTAACAGCAACCATTCCATACCAAGGCTTTGGGGAAACAGCCGCTTACTTCGGACAAGGAGAATACGAAATTTTCCCGGATACCGTTGATGGTATTTTAGACAAACCGGTTTTTTTAGTGGATGGATTTGATCCCGGAGACGCCAGAAGTATTGCCTTAACCTATGCCGGTTTAAATTATGGCACCAACCAAAACTTAGCCGATTATTTGAGATCACTGGGTTTTGATATTGTTATCGTAAATTTTCCGAATTACACTCGTCCGAACTCCACTACAGTGGTTGATGGTGGAGTCGACTTCATCCAAAGAAATGCTTTTGTATTAGTTGAAGTGATTAACCAAATCAACGCTCAAAAAGTTGGCAACGAGAAAAATGTAGTTATCGGACCAAGTATGGGCGGATTAATCTCTCGCTATGCCTTGCGTTACATGGAAATGAACAACTTGGATCACGACACTCGTTTGTATATCTCTTTTGATTCTCCACACCAAGGAGCCAATGTTCCTATTGGATTCCAACACTTGTTTAATTATATGGCTTACGGACCATTGGGCAGTACAGCAGTCCAACCGGTTGTGGATGGATTGATTAAAAGTCCGGCTGCCCGACAAATGTTAATCGACCATATGGAAGGCCATCTGCAAAGCGGAAGTGCTTTTGAATTCAATACCGCTACGGCTTCACTGTTGCCTACAGGTGCGCCCAATTTCAGAAATGCATTTCAAAATGAATTGAATGCAATGGGATTCCCGGCTACTGTAAGAAACGTATCTATAGCGAACGGAGCAGGAAACGGCACTATGAACTACAGTCCGAATTTTGAAGTCATGAACCATACGTTCAATGTAACTTCCACACAAAGAGCCATTATCAACCTTAGGTTTACACCTGCCGCCAATCAAACCAATCAAGTGAGTCGCTTTAGAGGACAACAATATGTGTTCATCACTTGGGTTACTGGTTTTGAAAGTTTGGCCAATTCGAAAGCTCCGGCTGATACCGATGGTTTAGACTCAGCTCCGGGTGGACGATTTGACATGAGTGGATTCCAAGCTGATTTGGGAACAGATCCACTACTAACAGAGTTCTTCAACAACTTGAATGCCGATTATTTTACGTTTATTCCCACTTGGAGTTCTATGGCAATTTCGGGCACAAATAATCTTTATGCACCGGTTACAGGTGCCTCAACAACACCTTTTGTAGCGTCATCCATTCCTACTGTTAATGAGAATCACGTGACTTTAACCTCAAACAACGTGACTTTTGCTTTGAATGAGATCATCTCAGGTGCTTTGGCTACAACTGATCAAGCCCTAACTTCGCTTTGGATTAAAAACCCTGTTGAAAAAACGATAGAAATCAACAGTTCCTATTCAATTGAAAATGCTGCTATCACCATTACAGATATGTTAGGCAAAACCATTTATACTGTCAATCATCAAAACATCAATGGTACGCTTGAAATTCCGGTTTCATTGATGAAAGGGATTTACCTTATCAACATCAACACCGAAAACGGCAGTATTACCAAGAAGATTATTAAAAACTAAAAAAAAGCCTCTCGATGGAGAGGCTTTTTTTATGGCTTAAACTTTAACGGCAAATGCACTACTTTTTTGGTTTCGAAAAAAGGATCCGAAAAAAAGTCGGCTATGTTGTACTCCGTTGCTTTTGGAAAGTTTTTTAACTCTTCGGTTAAATCGCCTCCTTTTAAGTATAAAATACCGTTGTGTAAGGTGTGCTTGTTTTGCTTTTTGATCTTATCCTTAATCCAACTGTGAAAATCAGGCATATTGGTTACGGCTCTGCTGACAATAAAGTCATAATCGCCTTTTACATTTTCGGCTCTCATTTGTTCCGCTTTGACATTTTTCAAACCCAAACCTTCAGCAACCACTTGTACCACTTTGATCTTCTTGGCAATAACATCAATCAAATAAAAACGGGTTTCGGGAAATAAAATAGCCAAAGGAATTCCCGGAAAACCTCCTCCGGTGCCTACATCCAAAATGTGAGTTCCGGGTTCAAAAGGCTGTACTTTAGCAATGGCTAACGAATGCAAAACGTGTTTGGTGTACAATTCATCTATATCTTTTCGGGAAATAACGTTAATCTTCGCATTCCAATCGTGATACAACGCTTCCAATTTACGAAACTGTAAAAGCTGATTATCAGTAAGATTAGGAAATTGTTTAATAATTTCTTCCATAAAAAGAGTTTTCAACAAAAATAGCGTTTTCGTTGATATTTATGATAGCTTTATCATCTTTAAAATAATTATATAATTATCTTTACGGAAATTTTTAGAATACCCTTTTATTTATGAATACCACAACACCCGTTTTCTCTAAGAACGACAACCTCAAGTTTTTCAGAACACTTAACTCCAGAGTAAACAACTACTTCAAAGAAAACAACCTCGACAAAACCGGAAATTGGAAATTACATCTTAAAACGATTGTGATGTTTACCATTTTCCTAACTCCATATTTTATCTTATTAGCCATGGATATGCCTTTTTGGGCTTATTTGTTATTGAACGTAGTTATAGGAATCGGTATGGCCGGCGTTGGGATGAATGTAATGCACGACGGAAACCACGGCTCCTACTCAACAAAATCGTGGGTCAACAAAATCATGGGCGGCAGTATATATATCTTGGCCGGTAATGTTTATAATTGGCAAGTACAACACAACGTTTTACACCACACTTACACTAACATTTTAGGCCACGATGAAGATTTAGAGGCCGGACGAATTTTGCGTTTTTCCAAAACCGCCAAATGGTACCGTTTTCATAAATTCCAACACTATTACTCGATTTTCTTGTACGGTTTATTAACCTTTAATTGGGCCATCACTACCGATTTCCTTCAAATGAAACGCTATTTGAAAAGAAACTTGTCTTACGGTGAGTTTAAAAAACCGGTAATTCGTTGGACAACCTTAATCATTACTAAAGTCATTTATTTTTCCATTTGGTTAGTGCTTCCTATAGTTATGGGAATCTCTTGGTGGAAAGTAGTTTTAGGATTTTTGGTAATGCATTATACCGCAGGGGTCATTTTGAGTGTAGTCTTCCAATTAGCACACGTGGTTGAAGATACTCACAATCCTGTACCGGATGAAAACGGCGAAATCGAAAACACTTGGGCCATTCACCAATTATTCACTACTGCCAACTTTGCCCCTAAAAACTGGTTGGTAAACTACTACACCGGCGGATTAAACCACCAAATCGAGCACCACATTTTCCCAAATATCAGCCATATTCACTACGGCAAAATCGCCGAGATAGTGAAGCAAACGGCCAAAGAATGTGAGTTGCCTTATTACGAATTCAAAACCACGCGAGCGGCCATCATTTCTCACTTCAAACATTTGAAAGAACTGGGAAGACAACCGCAGCTTGCCTAATACCTAAACAGACGCCGACTTGGCGTCTGTTTATTTAACCCCATTTTAAACACAACACAATGAGTATTTTATCGGACAGAATTAACAATCTATCTACGTCGCAAACCCTGGCTATGGCAGCATTGGCCAGAGAATTAAAAGCCCAAGGCAAAGACATTATCAGCCTCAGTTTAGGGGAACCCGATTTCAACACGCCCGACTTCATTAAAGAAGCGGCCAAAAAAGCCATCGATGACAACTACAGCACTTACACCCCGGTTGACGGTTATGTAGAACTCAAAGAGGCCATTTGCCGAAAGTTCAAAAGAGACAACAATCTCGATTACAAACCCAGCAACATAGTGGTTTCCACCGGTGCCAAACAATCCTTATACAACGTGGCGCAAGTCATGCTAAACGAAGGCGACGAAGTGATTCTTCCCGCTCCGTATTGGGTTTCTTATTACGAAATTATCAAACTTTCCGGTGGCGTTCCGGTAGAAGTACCAACTTCTGTTGAAAGCGATTTTAAAATCACGCCCGAGCAATTGGAAAAGGCCATCACGCCTAAAACCAAAATGATGTGGTTCAGTTCTCCTTGCAATCCAAGCGGTTCGGTATATAACCGTGAAGAATTAGAAGCCATCGGCAAAGTCTTAGAAAAACACCCAAATATCTACATCGTTTCCGACGAGATCTACGAGCACATCAATTTTTCCGGAACATTTTGCAGTATCGCTACTATTCCGGACTTGTTCGACAGAACCATTACGGTTAACGGTGTCGCCAAAGCCTTCGCCATGACCGGTTGGAGAATTGGTTACATCGGCGCACCCGAAATCATCGCCAAAGCGTGTACCAAAATGCAAGGCCAAGTCACTTCAGGCGCTAACTCAATCGCACAAAGAGCCACCATTACTGCCGTAGATGCTGATCCAAGTGTGTTAAACGACATGGTTTCCGCCTTCAAAAACCGCAGAGACTTGGTAGTCGCCTTAGCCAAAGAAATTCCGAGCTTCAAAATCAACGTGCCTGAAGGCGCTTTCTATTTGTTCCCGGATGTTTCCGCCTATTTCGGTCAAACCTTACGCGGAAAAACCATCAACAACGCCGACGATTTCTCTATGTATTTGCTTTCCGAAGCCAATGTAGCTACGGTAACCGGAGACGCTTTCGGAAATCCAAACTGCATCCGTTTGTCTTACGCGACCAGCGAAGCCTTACTGACAGAAGCTTTTAAAAGAATTAAGGAAGCATTAGCTTAAAACCATATGCCTCAAGGAAACTTGGGGCTTTTTTATAGCGTTACCCTTTGGGTCAGGCTTTCGGCTTTATCTCTCCGCTACACTGCGAGGATATCGCCTCAATCCTTAACGCAAAACAGACCGCTTAGACATTTTAGAATGTCAGACACTTTCGTAAAAGTTCTGATTTTTTTTTAAATCTAAGAAGTCTAAAAATCTAACAATCTAACAGGTCTAAACATGACTAAAAAAATACTACTTCTCGGTTCCGGCGAACTCGGCAAAGAATTCGTCATCGCAGCCCAACGCATCGGGCAGAAAGTAATTGCTGTAGACAGCTACGAAAACGCACCTGCTATGCAAGTGGCCCACCACTTCGAAGTCATCAACATGCTCGATGGCGCTGAACTAGACCGCATTGTAGCCCAACACCAACCGGATTTTATCGTTCCCGAAATCGAAGCCATTCGCACCGAACGCTTTTACGATTATGAAAAACAAGGCATAACGGTAGTGCCATCGGCCAAGGCAGCCAACTTTACCATGAACCGCAAAGCCATCCGCGATTTGGCTGCCAAAGAACTAGGTTTGAGAACCGCCAAGTACCGCTACGCAACCTCAGCCGAAGAACTGCAAAAAGCAGTAGCGGAAGTCGGCATTCCATGTGTCGTAAAACCGTTGATGAGTTCCTCCGGCAAAGGCCAATCCACCATCAAAACCGAAGCCGATATTTTAAAAGCCTGGCAATACGCCGAGGAAGGGTCACGTGGCGATATCATCGAAGTGATTGTAGAAGCATTTGTCAATTTTCATTCCGAAATCACCTTACTAACCGTAACGCAAAACAACAACCCAACGCTATTCTGTGCGCCAATCGGTCACCGACAAGAGCGTGGCGATTACCAAGAAAGTTGGCAACCGGCCAAAGTTTCCGACAAAGACCTTCAAGAAGCCCAAAACATGGCACGAAAAGTCACCGAAGCATTGGGCGGCGCGGGTTTATTTGGCGTTGAATTTTTCCTGACCGACGATGGTGTTTATTTCTCAGAATTATCGCCAAGACCACACGATACCGGTATGGTAACCTTAGCCGGAACGCAAAACTTCAACGAATTTGAATTGCATTTGCGCGCCGTTTTGAGCTTACCAATCTTTGAAATTACGTTGGAAAAAGCCGGAGCCAGTGCTGTAATCTTGGCCGATGGCCATTCAACTAACCCGACCTACAGCGGAATTCCAAACGTGGCTGCTTTAGCTAAAACTGATTTTCGTATCTTTGGGAAACCAAGTGCTCGTCCTTACCGCAGAATGGGAGTCGTTTTAACAGATGATTCGTTAGAAACTCCAATTGAAAACGTAGTAGAAAGAGCCAAAGAAACCTCAAAATTAGTAACCGTAAATTTATAATAATGAAGAAATTATTGTTATTGGCTTTCCTTACTATAGGAATCAACGCCATGAATGCCCAAGAAAAAAAGCCACAAGTAGTAGAAGCTTCTTGCGGACAATGCCAATTCGGAATGAAAGGCAAAGCCGGTTGTGATTTAGCTGTTCGCATAGATGGAAAAACCTATTTTGTAGACGGAACCGACATCAACAAACACGGAGATGCTCACGCTGATGACGGGTTTTGTTCAGCCATCAGAAAAGCGGAAGTCGTGGGAGAAATTAAAAACGACCGATTCGTAGCTTCGAGTTTTAAGTTACTACCACTAAAAAAAGAAGACCACAACAACCACGACGGTCACCAACATTAAAAATCAAGCGGCCTTTCAGAAACGAAAGGCCGCTTTTTTTGGCGCTATTTTCGTATTTTTGAAACCATGAGCCTGATTTTAGACAACATCGCCAAACACATTTCCCTAACACCCGAAGAGGAACAACTGTTTTTGTGTAAAACCGAAACGCGACAAGTCAAAGCCAAAACCATTTTACAAAATGCCGGTCAGGTTTGCAAGGATGGCTACTTTGTGAATTCGGGTTTGTTGCGCAGCTTCAGCATTAACGACAACATAGTCGAACATGTGATGAGTTTTGCTTGTGAAGGTTGGTGGATTAGCGACATGTACAGTTTACTTTCCCAAAAACCCGGTAATCTTTTTATTGAAGTAATGGAAGATGCCGAAATCATAGTCCTCTCTAAAGAAAATCAAGAACAACTTTACCTTGAAATTCCAAAATTGGAACGCTTTTTCAGAATTTTAATCGAAAACTCTTTGGTGGCCAACCAAGAACGTCTGATGGACAACCTAAGCTTAACCGCTGAAGAACGCTATGAAAAATTCTGCAAAAAATACCCATCACTCATTCAAAAATTACCGCAAAAACAAATTGCTTCTTACATTGGCGTGACTCCTGAATTTTTTAGTAAAATGAAAGCGCGAATGCTTAAAAAATAGTCTAAGTACTCAGTCCCAGTTTATAGAAATACTAAACTGAAAACTGTGACTGCAACTGTCAACTCACTTCTTAATCTACATTAAGTGTCTCCGCTTACTCTTGATTGTAAATTTGTATCATAATAATTACTAAATTTATATACTATGAAAAATACCATTTTACACAAAGCCGAAACCAGAGGACATGCCAATCATGGTTGGTTGGATGCGCACCATACCTTTAGTTTTGCCAGTTACTATAATCCCGACCGAGTACAGTTTGGCGTTTTGCGCGTATTAAACGACGACATAGTGGCCGGTGGTATGGGCTTCGGTACCCATCCGCACGACAATATGGAAATCATCACCATCCCGCTCGAAGGCGATTTGGCACACAAAGACAGCATGGGCAATACCGAAGTCATCAAATTTGGTGATGTACAAGTGATGAGTGCCGGAACCGGAATCCAACACAGTGAGTTCAATCCGAATCACGACCGCAGAACCAATTTGCTGCAAATTTGGGTCTTCCCGAAATACCGCAATGTGGAACCGCGTTACCAACAAATAACCTTAGACACCACCGACCGTCACAATAAGTTACAACAAATTTTATCTCCTAATACCGATGATGCCGGTGTTTGGATCCACCAAGATGCTTGGTTTCACATGGGCAATTTAGACCAAGGCGTAACTTTGGAATACAGCCGTAAATTAGAAGGCAACGGACTTTACGTATTTGTAATCAAAGGAAGTGTGAAAGTAGACGGACAAGACTTGGCCCAACGCGATGGCTTAGGAATAACAGAATTTGAAAAAGTAACTTTTGAAGCTACTTCCGATGCTGAAATCTTGTTGATGGAAGTACCAATGTTTCAATAATTAGAAATCACCGCAAATTCGCAAACCAAATAATTTGCGGTTAAACCTTAAAAAGATGCAAAACGAAGTACAACTTAAAATTGAGGGCAAAAAAGGCTTTTTTTACATTGAAATAGAGGGCAAGCAAGAAGCCATGATGACCTTTGTTTTTGCCGGCGAAGATAAAATCATCATCGATCACACCGAAGTCAATCCCGGTAATGAAGGCAAAGGCTTTGGCAAAAAAATGGTCACCAAAGCCGTGGAATATGCTCGAGAAAACAACCTCAAAATCATCCCGCTCTGTCCGTTTGCCAAAAGTGTATTTGACAAGGTGGCCGAATTTAGAGACGTTTTATAATTAATAGTTATGGCAAATCTTTTAGAAAATAACGTAGAAGGTAAAATTGGTACCCAAAAATATTTGTGTTCCATCACATGGCGCAACGGCACTTTGTTGATGGATGAACCGGAAAATGTGGGCGGACAAAATATCGGTCCCGATCCGTTTTCTACTTTTTTAGCCTCTTTGGCCGGTTGTACTTTATCCACCCTACGCATGTATATTGACCGCAAAGGTTGGGATATCCCGGAAATTTTCATTTCACTAAACTTATCTCAGGAAATTAAGGGCGAATTAGTCACTACCATCACTCGTGACATTTCGTTTTCAAACGAAGTAAGTCCGGAAATTAAAGAGCGATTATTGCTGATTGCCGAAAAATGTCCGGTCTCTAAAATTCTGAAAAACCAAATACAAATCGACACTAAAATCTAAAAAACATGGATCCTAAAAACCTAACCAAAGAATACACCAACGGCGAAGTAACCATCGTTTGGCAATCGGGTAAATGCATTCATTCGGCTAATTGCGTCAAAAACAATCCGGACGTATTTAAACCGGCAGCAAAACCCTGGATTACTCCGGAAAATTCGACAACGGAAAAAATCATTGAAACCATAAACAAATGTCCGTCGGGCGCCTTGGCGTATTATTTAAACCAAGCAAAATGAAAAGAATACTAGCTTTTGGCGGTTCGTCGAGCCGGAATTCCATTAACAAACAACTGGCGGTTTATGCCGCCAATTTGTTTGAAAATACCAGTATTGAAATATTAGATTTAAACGATTACGATATGCCTGTTTTTTCCGTTGACCGTGAAAAGGAAAACGGAATTCATCCTTTGGCTCAGGATTTTTATGATAAAATTGGTCGAGCTGATTTCATAGTGATTTCCTTGGCCGAGCATAACGGCGCTTATTCAGCCGCTTTCAAAAATATCTTGGATTGGGCATCTCGTATCAACGCTAAAACCTTCCAACAAAAACCCATGCTTTTATTGGCTACTTCTCCCGGTGCTCGTGGCGGCTCTAGTGTTTTGGACATCGCTTCAAAACGATTTCCTTTTCAAGGCGCTGACCTGAAAGGAAGTTTTTCTTTGCCGAGTTTTCACGATAATTTTAAAGACGGAAAAATTGTTAATTCCGAATTGGATCAGACATTGAAAGAAATAGTTTCGAACATCAACTTATAAAAAAGCCCTAACAGCGGTTAGGGCTTTTTGATTATTGGTAAGCTTTATTGTCAAATCGGGTGACATCGATTATTTTTTCTTCATCAATATCAAATGAAATCTCCACACTATCGCCTACTACTGTAATGGGTAACTCTCCGGATACTTGGGTAGAACCTACAAATATTCTCGGATAATCTTTGATGGTGAAATAGTAAAAACTGTTACCATTTTTCACATCATTCTGAATTCGAGTAATCACAGATTTAATACTTTTTTTAGCTTCCGTACTACTCGGGTTTATTTTATTGCCGGAAGAGTTGTAGGCACTCTTGAAAGCCGTTAAAGTTTCTCTCATCGAGTTTCCAACGCCTACTATAGTATAATCGTTAATGGCTACCATCGCGTACATTTTGACCAAACCACCGTCATCTTTTAAAGTCATGACATAAGTGGGAATATTGTTGATGTTATAAGGGATGGGCAACGAAGCGCGATAACCCTTTTCTTGCACTTTCCCTTCAGCCGATTGCTGAGCGGCATATTCTGTAGCACCACTTTGTTTGTAAAAAGTGGTTTCTTTAGTTCGAGTATCGACTAAAACAAAACCAACAGCGCTCTCGTCGCTGCCTACTGAAGTCAATCCGGTGTACCAATACGAACGGTCATTTTTGCCGTAAACCAAAGTCAACCCTTCAGTGATTTGCAATTTATCACGGTTGGAAAAGTTCCAATAGCCGTTAATCAGTTCGCCCCAATCGTTCAACTGTTCTTCTATAATTACCGCAGGTTGAATGCGATCTACCCAGGCCGGTGTATCGGCTATAGCATATTGTTGAATCGCTCCGGTTTGGGCATTTACCACTAAAACGCCGGTAGCATCTTTCCCCGAAAACCCGATTTCTTTTTGGTAAGTCGAAATCACCCAATACGGATTTCCTTTTTCGTCAATTTCAAAAACAAAATCTTCCAAACCGGTAGATGCATAACCGTTAAAATAAACATGTCTTTGAATATCGCTTTGGAAATAGGCTCCCGGTTGGTATTTTATTTTGAGTGGTTGGTTGTCTATCGTTTCTACCAATCTGACATCGCGTTCGTTAGTAGCTGAAACCATCACATAGCCCGGTGTTCCTTCTTGGTTGTTAAACCATTTGAAAAATCCGGAGTGCAACAATGGCGCCACCCAAAACAATTCGTTGTTGACTTTTTGTATCGAAAATCTCCCCAATTGAATCTGACTTCCGAGAGCCGGTTGAGAACCGATAATTTTTTCACCTAACAAATAAGCCAACTCCTGATCAACTACTCTGATTTTGTCCATAGAAATTGGTGCTATGTGTTTGGAAATCTCATTCCCTTTCTTCACTTCTCCAATCATTTTTTGATACTTGGAAGTGTACAAAAAGGTGGCTGAAGTGATTAAAGGCAATATTGTTAAATAAACAAGAACAATTGCCATAGTCAAAAGTATCCACTTTTTGGGTCTTTGATTCACAATGAATTTCTTTCCGGCTTTGTCGGTAGTAATCCCTAAAGAGAATAAGAACAAGAAGAACAACAATACTAAAATAATGACGCCAACACTGTAAAAACCATAGTTAAGGACAGGCATTACTAAATAAATCAGTAAAAAGAAAAGAATCACAAACAGTAAATACTTTTTCATCGTTTTTTGGGTTTTAAGTTTAGCTATTTGACGTAAATCTACACCTTAAAGTTACAATTTCACCTGAGTTGTTCTTTATTCCGCAGTTATCCTTATTTTTGTCCTCTAATTTTATTTCTATGAAAGCATACGTATTTCCCGGTCAAGGCGCTCAATTCACCGGAATGGGCAAAGACCTATATGAAAATTCGGCTGTAGCCAAAGCGCTTTTTGAACAAGCCAACGAAATTTTAGGCTTCCGAATTACCGATATTATGTTTGAAGGCACTGCCGATGAACTCAAAGAAACCAAAGTAACCCAACCGGCCGTATTTTTACACTCGGTGATTTTGGCCAAAACGTTAGAAAATTTCCAACCCGATATGGTTGCCGGTCACTCATTAGGAGAGTTTTCTGCTTTGGTAGCCAATGGTACTTTGTCGTTTGAAGACGGCTTGAAGTTGGTTTCCCAACGTGCGATAGCCATGCAAAAAGCTTGTGAGATTACACCTTCTACTATGGCGGCTGTTTTAGGTTTAGACGATACAATTGTAGAAGACGTTTGTGCTTCTATTGATGGCGTTGTCGTAGCAGCCAATTACAACTGTCCCGGACAATTAGTAATTTCGGGCGAATTTACAGCCGTGGAAAAAGCTTGTGAAGCGATGAAAGCTGCAGGTGCCAAAAGAGCCTTATTATTACCGGTAGGCGGAGCATTCCATTCGCCTATGATGGAACCGGCCCGAGAAGAATTAGCCGCCGCTATTGAAGCCACTACTTTCCACACACCAAGCTGTCCGGTTTACCAAAACGTTACAGCCAGCGCCGTTTCTGATGCCAATGAAATAAAGAAAAACTTAATCATCCAGTTGACCGCTCCGGTAAAATGGACCCAATCGGTACAGCAAATGATTAAAGACGGTGCGACAAGTTTTACGGAAGTTGGCCCCGGAAAAGTTTTAGTTGGCTTAGTCAACAAAATTGATCGTGAAGTAGAAACGATTTCGGCTTAATACATTTCGAAAATAACTATAAAATACAATCCTCGTGAAACATTGATTTTACGAGGATTGCTTATTTTTGTGTACCATGAATACAATACGCGATATTTTACAGCAAACCGAATCGGCTAAAGTCATTGCCAACCACATTGACTATGCAGATTATGTAGCATTGGATTTATCGGTAACCAACACCAATTTAGCCGAACAATCCTTAACTTCCGCTAAAGATTATGAGCATTTTATACAGCGTTATTTGGATAATCATCAGGCACAAATTGCCTTTGGCGGTTATAGTGAAACCCGAAATTTATACCAAAGAAGTACGGTCTTTAAAAACGAAAATACCGACGAGCGCAACATCCATATCGGTTTAGACCTGTGGATAAACGAAGCCGCACCGATATATGCCGCTTTAGAAGGTAAGATTCACAGTTTTCAAAACAATGAAGCTTTGGGCGATTACGGTCCGACTATTATTTTAGAACACGAAATTGAAGGTTGTAAATTTCACACGCTTTACGGGCATTTGAGTTTAGAGAGTTTGAAAGATAAAAAAGTCGGGCAGCCAATAGCCAAAGGCGAACCAATTGCTGAATTAGGCTTGCCTCCTATAAACGGCGATTACGCACCGCATTTGCATTTTCAAATCATCATCGATATGGAAAACAAAAAGGGTGATTATCCCGGGGTTTGCAGCTCAAAAACCTTGGCATTTTATTTGCAGAATTGTCCTGATCCTAATTTATTATTAAAAATTAAATAAAAATGAAAAAGATTGTTTTATCCTTAGCCTTAGTAGCTTTATTAGCTTCTTGTAAAGACGAAACCCAAGAAAAGTTAGACGCCGCTAAAGATGCTTTAAAAGAAGAAGTGAACGAAACCATAGATTCTGCTACCATTAAAGCCAACATCAAAATCGATTCGTTAAAAGAAAAAACCAAAGCCAAAATTGACAGCGCCAAACTCAAAAGTGCTGAAAAAATGGAGGAAGCTGCTCAAAAGCTGAAAGAATCGGTAAAAAAATAAGTCAAAATCCCATGTGTAAGCGTGGGATTTTTTATTGTCGCTTATAGTTGGTTATGAAAACACCCAAAATAATCAATACCGTTGCTATTAGAAAATCGAAGGTGATTACCTCATCGAGCAACAACCAACCTAAGAACACGGCTATGGCTGTATTGAAATAATTCAAGACTGTAATTTGAATGGCCGAAACTCTTTTGAGCGCATAATGGTAAGCGAAAAACGCTATCACCGAACCGAAAACCGAAAGGTATAACGTTGCTCCGATACTGCGAGCACTCCAAGTACTAAAATCGACATTCGGGTTGAAAAGCAAAGCCAATACGAACTGCACTATAGCCGCTATAGAAAACTGATAAAATAAATTCAGCGCTATATTATTGGATTTGTGCGTGTGCATTTTGGTATATAAGGTTCCGAATGACCACGATAAAATGGCGATGCTGAGAAACAACACACCGGTTTTATAATTCGGATCCAAAATATCACCTAAGCCATCTCGGAAAATAAAAACTACACCCAAAAAGCCAATCAAAACCCCGATAAATCCTTTAAAGGTTGGTTTTTGCAAACCGGTAGCTGTACCGCCCAAAAAAACTACTAATGGTGAGAGCGCGCTTAGGATAGACGTTAGTCCGCTGGGCAAAGTTTTTTCGGCTATGGTAGTGAAACCATTGGCTAACACTATCATTAAAATAGCCGGAATAAATTGGAGCTTGAAGTTTTCCCAACCAATCCATGCCAATTCCTTTCTATATAATAAAATGGCCAAGACTATCAAGGCAGCCAATCCTTGACGGCTCGAAGTAATGTACCATTCCGGTATGGTTTCAACCGCTATCCGAATACCCAAATAGGTGGTACCCCAAACTACTGCTACAATAAACAGACAGAAAAGCAGTTTGAAATCGGTTTTTGACGACATGAAAAACAAGGATTGGAAGCCGGATTAGCCTCTGATTTTTTGTTCCCATTTCCAGGCAGAAGCCAAACTTTCTTCCAAAGTCAATTCGGCTTTCCAACCCAAAACGGTATTGGCTTTATCGGTATTGGCATAAGCCGACGTAATATCGCCTTCTCTTCTGCCTACTATTTGATAAGGTAATTTTTGCCCGGAAACTTTTTCAAACGCTTGAATGACTTCCAATACTGAACTTCCTTTTCCTGTACCTAAATTGAAAGTTTCGACTTTTTCGGCGTTTTGCTTATCCAGTAATCGTTGCAAAGCCACCACATGTGCTTTGGCCAAATCTACCACGTGTATGTAATCGCGAATGGCTGTCCCGTCGGGCGTTGGATAATCGTTGCCGTAAACGGAGAGTTGCTGACGCAATCCCATACCGGTTTGCGTAATAAACGGCACCAAGTTTTGTGGAACACCGTTAGGCAATTCCCCAATTTCAGCACTTGGATGCGCACCTACCGGATTGAAATAGCGCAATAAAATAGCGTTGATATTGGTAACCTTAGCGGTATCAGTTATGATTTCTTCTCCGATTTGCTTGGTATTTCCGTAAGGTGACATAGCAGGCTGTACTGATGCGTCTTCTGTTATCGGCATTTTTTCGGCTTGTCCGTAAACGGTACAAGAAGAACTGAAAATAAAATTAGCTTCAGGAATTTGGGACAATTCTTGGAGAATGTATACCAAAGTATTCAGGTTGTTCTCGTAGTATAATAACGGATTTTCAACACTTTCTCCCACCGCTTTCGATGCCGCAAAATGAATTACACCCACCACATCTTTATGTTGGGCAAAAAACTGTTGAACAGCTGCTTTATCACGCAAATCAATATTTTGGAAAAACGGTTTGTAGCCAATGATTCGCTCAATTCCGTCTAAAACCGAAATAGAAGAATTGGATAAATTATCGATAATGACCGCTTCAAAACCGGCATTGTGTAACTCTACTACGGTGTGAGAACCAATAAAACCTAAACCTCCCGTTACTAAGACTTTTTTCATAATTAATTGAAGTATTCTAAAACACTGTCGGTGATGAATTTGATTTGCTCGTCATCAAGCTCGGTGTGCATTGGCAACGAAATTACTTCTTTCACCAACTGATTCGTTACCGGAAAATCTTCTTCTTTGTAACGAGCATCCGCATATGCTTTCTGGCTGTGCAGCGGAATCGGGTAATAAATAGCACATGGAATTCCTTTGGCTAATAGATGTTCCATTAAACCATTGCGGTCACCATCTATGATTCTCAAAGTATATTGATGAAAAACATGGCAATCACAGATATCACAAATACTTGGAGCAATGATATTTTTGTGTCCTTCAAAAGCAGCTGAATATTTTCGGGCCGCATTTTGACGGGCTTTGCCATACTCGTCTAAGAAAGGTAATTTGGCTTTCAAAACCCCCGCTTGAATACTGTCTAAGCGTGAATTCACACCCACCACATCATGATGGTAACGCACATACATCCCGTGATTTACAATCCCTCTGATTTTATGTGCTAAATCATCATCGTTGGTGAAAATCGCACCTCCATCGCCGTAACAACCTAAATTTTTGGAAGGAAAGAAAGAAGTAGAAGCTACATGCCCGATGGTTCCGGCTTTCTTTTTGGTACCGTCTGAAAATTTACAATTGGCGCCAATAGCTTGAGCATTATCTTCTATAACGTACAAATTGTGTTCTTTGGCTATGGCCATAATCGCCTCCATATTGGCAGCGCGACCAAACAAATGCACCGGCACTATCGCTTTTGTTTTTGGCGTAATGGCTTTTTTAATCGCTTCGATAGAAATGTTCATGTTTACGATGTCCACATCTACCAAAACCGGTGTTAGTTGTAACAAGGCAATCACTTCAACAGTAGCGGCAAACGTGAAATCGGCAGTGATGACTTCATCGCCCGGTTTTAAATCCAATCCCATCATGGCGATTTGCAAAGCATCGGTTCCGTTGGCGCAAGGAATAACGTGTTTCACTCCTAAATAGGCCTCTAAATCCTTTTGAAACTCATGAACCAAAGGGCCGTTGATGTAAGTGGTGGTATCTAAAACTTCTTGAATAGAAGCATTAACAGTATCTTTTATTTTATCGTATTGACTTTTCAAGTCAACCATTTGAATTTTTCTCATCTTGTAAAAAATTATGCGTAGCAAAAGTAAGAAATTCTGAAGTAGAATTTCCTATTCGGTAAAAGAAACGTATTTTAGCGCATCAAATTTTTCGGGATGTTTTTATTGTACAATTTTATCGTACTGTTGGCTGCTGCTACCGTGAAGATTTTGGCCTTTTTTAGCCCGAAAATGAAGCTGTTTGTTAATGGGCGAAAAAACGTTTTTAAAACACTCAACGAAAAAATTAAGGCTGAAGACAAAACGATTTGGTTTCATGCGGCTTCTTTAGGTGAATACGAGCAGGGATTACCGGTGATGGAGCAAATCAGAGCAAAATATTCTAACTACAAAATTGTATTGACGTTTTTCTCGCCTTCGGGTTATGAAGTCAGAAAAAACAATACTGTAGCTGATGTAACGGTTTACTTGCCTTTGGACACGGCATTCAACGCCAAAAAATTTATAGCATTGACGCACCCCGAATTGGTGTTTTTTATCAAATACGAATATTGGCCGAATTACCTCAAAGTCTTGAAACAAGCCGGCATTAAAACCTATTTGATTTCAGGGATTTTCAGGGAAAAGCAAGCGTTCTTTAAATGGTATGGTGGCTTTTACCGGAATGCTTTACAAACTTTTGATTTCTTTTTTGTTCAGAATGAAAGTTCCAAAAAACTACTGCAAAGTATCGGCTATCAAAATGTAAAAATTTCCGGTGATACCCGATTTGACAGGGTTGTTTCTATATTGGGACGCGATAACCGTTTGGATTTTATCGAAGCATTTAAAAACGACGATACTACAACTATTGTCATCGGAAGTTCATGGCCGAAAGACGAAAGTTTATTGGTTACATTTATCAATCAGTGCTCGAACGAGGTGAAATTTATCATCGCACCACACAACATCAAAGCAGAACAAATTGCCGACTTAAAAGCACAAATTACCAAACCTACGGTATTGTTTTCTGAAAAAGAAGGCAAATCGCTATCCGATTACACCGTTTTCATCATTGATACTATCGGAATTTTGACTAAGATTTACAGTTATGCCGACATTGCTTATGTGGGCGGCGGATTTGGTCATCCGGGCGTTCACAATATATTAGAGCCGGCTACTTTTGGCGTTCCGATAGTGATTGGCCCGAATTACAGTCATTTTGCCGAAGCCACGGCTTTAGTCAATATGGAAGGTTGCGTTACTATTACTAATCAGTATCAACTGAATAACGCCTTCAATAATTTGATTATGAATGCTGATATTCGCCACGAAAAAGGACACATTTGCGAAACCTTTGTCCAAATGAATAAGGGTGCAACAGCGGTGATTTTGGATCACATCAACAACAATTAACAAACAAACTCCTCAAATACAAACCAATGAAACACATGAAATTTTTAAGACTGCTTCTCCTCTTTATTGTTGTACAAGTTCAAGCGCAACAAGGCGGCATGTGGATTCCTTCTTTATTAAAAGGAATGAACGAAAGCGAAATGAAAAACTTGGGTATGAAAATTTCTGCCGAAGACATCTACTCGGTAAACCAATCCAGTTTAAAAGATGCCGTTCCGCATTTTGACGGTGGTTGTACGGCCGAAGTGATTTCAGACAAAGGGTTAATTTTAACCAATCATCACTGTGGTTACGACAACATTCAAAGTCATTCCACCGTAGAACACGATTATCTCACCAATGGTTTTTGGGCTTATAAAATGGAAGACGAATTGCCTAACAAAGATTTATTCGTAACATTTATCGTGCGCATTGAAGATGTAACCGCTAAAGTATTGGAAGGCACAACCGGAATAAATTCGGAAAGCGACAAACAGAAAAAAATTCAGGAAAACATCAGTTTGTTAAATAAAACGCTTCCCAAAGAAACTTGGCAAGAAAACAGCATCAGAACGTTTTTTGACGGAAACCAATACATTTTATTTGTAACAGAAACCTTCCGCGATGTCCGTTTGGTAGGCGCTCCGCCAAGCTCCATCGGTAAATTTGGTTCCGATACCGACAATTGGGTTTGGCCACGTCATACCGGTGATTTTTCTTTGTTCCGAATTTACGCCGACAAAGACAATAAACCGGCAGCTTATTCCAAAGATAATGTGCCTTACAAGCCTAAACACTTCTTCCCTATTTCATTGAAAGGATTAAAGGAAAACGATTTTACTATGGTAATGGGTTATCCCGGAAGAACCCAAGAATACCTTCCGGCAGTTGCAGTTGAGCAAATTATAAATACACTGAACCCGGCCAAAGTAGCCATAAGAGACGCTACTTTAAAAGTGCAAAACGAATTTATGCGTAAAGACAACGCCATCAAAATTCAGTATGCCTCCAAAAATGCAAGCATTGCCAATTCTTGGAAAAAATGGATGGGTGAAACCAAAGGTTTGAAAAAAGCCAATGCTGTGGGTGTAAAAAAACAATTTGAAGCCGATTTCCAACAAAAAGTTACGGCAGCAGGCAAACAAACGGAATACGGCAATTTGTTAGCCGATTTTGAGAAAAACTATACTGAAATCCAAGAGTATGCTTTAGCCAGAGATATTTTTAGCGAGATTGCTCTGCGCAATACAGAAATTTTAAGCTTGGGCTACAAATTGTACCAATTGGAACAAATTTATAACACCAAAGGTGAACAATCTTTCAACGACCGTAGAAACAATTTAATTACCGGCTTGGGTGATTTTTACAAAGATTTTAATGCTAAAGTTGACGAAAAAGTATTTGAACAGTTAATCGCTATTTATAGTGCTAAATACCCAAAAGCCTTTTTACCGGCTGAATTTGAAAATGTAAACGCCACGAATTTGGCTTCGGAAGTTTTCAATCAATCACAATTGGTTAGCTACGATAAAATCAAAGAACTACTTACCGGAGACAGCAAAACTGTTTTGGAAAAATTAAATAAAGACCGTGGTTTTCAGATCATCAAAGCCATGGCCGACAGTCATTTGAAAAAAGTAGCGCCTAAATACGACGAAATTAACCTGAGAAACATCGCTACTCAAAGAACCTATATGAAAGCCATTATGGAATTGAGTCCTAAATCGGCACGAATCTTCCCCGACGCTAACAGTACATTGAGAGTAACATACGGTAAAATTAAAGGATACAAACCGAGTGACGCAGTGGTTTACGAACCGTTTACTTATTTAGACGGCGTAATTGAAAAATACATTCCGGGCGACTATGAATTTGATGTGCCTAAAAAGTTAATTGATTTATACAACGCTAAAGATTATGGCAAATACGGCGTTAACGGAAAAATGCCGGTAGCTTTTATTGCTACCAATCATACTACCGGAGGAAATTCGGGCAGTCCGGCATTAGATGCCAAAGGAAACTTGATTGGTTTGAATTTTGATAGGGTTTGGGAAGGTACGATGAGTGATATTTATTATTCTCCTGAAATTTGCCGAAACATTATGGTTGACTTACGTTATGTATTGTTTATAGTAGATAAATTCGCCGGTGCCAAAAACCTAATTGAGGAAATGAAAATTATTTACCCTAAAGAAAGAAAATAATTTTACCAACATTTTTGTTCTGGCATGATTATTGCTAAATAAAAAGCGGAATTCAAAGATGATTTTTAAAAAAAGTTAAATAAAAGTTTTTCTGAATAAAAAAATTTATATCTTTGCTCCGAATTAATAATTAACCTTTTATAATTAAGTAAGATGAAAAAAGTATTTTTAAGTTTAGCTGTTGTTGCTACTTTAACTGTAGTTTCTTGTAAACAAGCTGACGCTGCTGCTGAGCCAGCTGCTGACACAACTGCTGTTGAGGCTGTTGATACTACTGCTGCTGTTGACACAACTGCTGCTGACACAACTGCTGCTGCTGCTGACACAACTGCTGCTGCTAAGTAATTTTAAATTACAGAAAGAATCAAAGCCACGCAATGCGTGGCTTTTCTTATTTTATTAAGTTGTTGTCATTCCTAAACTTTGAACTTTTCTACAACTCCGAAAAAATAGCATCTCCTGAGGAAAAATCCAAAATCTCAGCCTGAGACGCATACTTTACAATTTCGTCTATCCCTTTTTGCATCATTAGCTCAGTTGAATATTTTCTACTGATTGCAAAAACCGCATCGTGTTTCATTACCTTAAAAAAGCACTTCCCTTTTGCGGTCTTAAATCTCAAAAAAGTAAATTCTTCAATTGCAGCTTTAAATTGCTCTATAGCTTCTTCGCACTCAAATCGCAACTCAAAGTTGGCACTGGTGAAAATCGGCTTCCCCTTTCGAGAAACAAATTCAAATTTATATTCGTCGCTTAATCGTTTACTGATTACAAAAGTACCCATTGAAGTTTAAAATCAGGTTAAAACAAAAAAGCCTCTAACTAAGTTAGAGGCCTTTGTACTCAGAGCGGGACTTGAACCCGCACGAACATTGCTGTTCACTGGATTTTAAGTCCAGCGTGTCTACCAATTTCACCATCCGAGCGTATTGGATATTGAGCGAAAAACGGGGCTCGAACCCGCGACCTCAACCTTGGCAAGGTTGCGCTCTACCAACTGAGCTATTTTCGCATTTCAAATTTTATAAGAACCGCAACACTTGCGCCGTATTGCGGATGCAAATGTAACACTAAAATTGAATTATACAAACCTTTTTTTGAAAAAAACTTTTCTAAAATCTAATTCACTGATTAGCAAAATCAACCGATTGATTATTTTTTCAACAACATTCTTTTTAACTCGTTTAACTTCATCAAAGCTTCTACCGGAGTCAATGTATTGATGTCTAAATTTAGGATATCTTCTCTGATTTCTTCTAACAAAGGATCATCCATACTAAAGATATTAAGCTGCATATCATCCTTAGCCGATTTGATAGTATTTAAAGCATCACTGGAATGATTCTTCTCCAGTTTTTTCAAAAGCTTCTGGGCTTTCTGTATTACCATTTGAGGCATTCCTGCCATTTTAGCCACGTGAATACCAAAACTGTGCGCACTACCACCTTTAACCAGTTTTCTAATAAAAAGTACCGTGTCTTTTAATTCTTTTACAGACACATTGTAATTTTGAATTCGCGGCAACAACTCACTCATTTCATTCAATTCATGATAATGCGTAGCAAAAAGCGTTTTAGCGCGAGCAGGATTTTCATGCAAAAACTCCGCTATCGCCCAAGCAATTGATATACCATCATAAGTACTGGTTCCGCGACCAATTTCATCCAACAACACCAAACTTCTGTCGGATATATTATTTAAGATAGAAGCTGTTTCATTCATCTCAACCATAAAAGTGGATTCGCCCATCGAAATATTATCGCTGGCACCAACTCTGGTAAAAATTTTATCCACTACACCCATTCTCACTTTTTCCGCCGGCACAAAACTTCCCATTTGTGCCAATAGCACAATTAAGGCAGTTTGTCTTAATATGGCCGACTTACCTGACATATTCGGCCCGGTAATCATGATGATTTGCTGGGTTTCTCTATCCAAGTAAACATCATTAGCCACGTAAAGAACACCCACCGGGAGCTGCTTTTCAATGACCGGATGACGACCATTGGTGATTTCCAATTCGAAACTATCATCTATTATTGGACAAACATAATCGTTTTCAATAGCCAATTGCGCAAAAGAAGTCAAACAATCCAATTGCGCTACCAAATTAGCATTCAACTGCACTTGTTTGATGTAAGTGCCAATCCAAACAACCAATTGCTCAAACAAATGACTTTCGATTTGATGAATTTTCTCTTCTGCTCCGAGAATTTTGGTTTCGTACTCTTTTAATTCTTCTGTAATATATCTTTCGGCATTGACTAAAGTTTGCTTGCGAATCCATTCAGAAGGCACTTTGTCTTTGTGCGTATTTCGCACCTCAATATAATACCCAAAAACATTGTTAAAGGATATTTTAAGCGAAGAAATCCCGGTTCTTTCCGATTCTCTGATTTCAATACCTTCCAGAAATTCTTTCCCTGAAAACGCAATACTTCTCAATTCATCCAACTCGGCATGAACCCCAGAAGCAATGGCATTCCCTTTCGCAATAGATACCGGCGCTTCTTGATTTAAAGTAGATTTTATCTTCTCGCGCAACAAATCACAAGCGTGTAAATTATCGCCAATAACTCTAACAGCTTCTTGCTTACTTTCTAAAGCAATGGTTTTTATAGGAATAATGGCATCTAACGATTCTTTCAAATAAATGACCTCTCGAGGTGAAATCTTTCCGGTGGCTACTTTTGAGATCAAACGCTCTAAATCGGAGATTTGTTTGATTTGATATTGAATCTTCTGCAGTATTTGCTGATTTTCTCTAAGATACGAAACCACTTCGTGGCGCCCTTTTATCTTATTGACATCCTTTAAAGGCAAAGCCAGCCAACGCTTTAACAACCGCGAACCCATAGGCGAAAGCGTCTTATCGATTACATCCAAAAGCGTGACCGCATTTTGTGAATGACTGTGGTACAACTCTAAATTGCGAATGGTGAAGCGATCCATCCAAACATAAGCGTCTTCGGCTATGCGTTGGATATTGGTGATATGTTGCACCTTGTTGTGTTGGGTTTCCGACAAATAGTAAAGAATCGCTCCGGAAGCAATAATGCCGTCCAGCAATTCTTCAATTCCAAAACCCTTTAAAGAATTGGTTTGAAAATGATTTTGCAACGTTTCAACTGCGTAATCTTCTTTATAAACCCAATCTTCCAAATAAAACACATTAAAGTCTTCTCCGAAAGCCTCTTTAAATTGGTTTTTATTATTTTTCTGTATCAAAATTTCACTCGGACTGAAATTTTGCAACAACTTGTCAATATACTCCTCGTTGCCTTGTGCTGTTAAGAATTCACCGGTTGATACATCCAAAAAAGCCACGCCCAATTGTCGTTTACTAAAATAGACAGAGGCTAAGAAATTATTGGATTTGGCTTGCAAAACCTCATCGTTCATCGCTACTCCCGGAGTAACCAATTCGGTTACACCACGCTTGACAATGGTTTTCGTCATTTTCGGATCTTCGAGTTGGTCACAAATGGCCACACGAAGTCCGGCTTTTACCAATTTAGGTAAATAGGTATTCAAAGAATGATGTGGAAATCCGGCCAAGGCGGTTTCGCTATCAGACCCTGCCCCTCTTTTGGTTAAAACAATACCCAAAATTTTTGAAGCTCGAATCGCATCTTCCCCAAAAGTCTCATAAAAATCACCCACTCTGAACAACAAACACGCATCGGGATACTTTGTTTTGATCTCGTTGTACTGCTTCATCAAAGGGGTTTCTTTGACTTTACTTTCTTTAGATTTGCTTTCCTTGGCTGACAATGTAATTTGGATTTAATTAAATGAGATAGCGAATTTAAAAATTTAGGATGAATACCCTGCTAAAAAAATTAATTTAATATTAAGGCAAAAAAAAAGACAGGATTTTAAATTTTAAATAGATTTGCTTTAGAAACTTAAAAACATAATAAGATGAAAAAAATAATTTTACTTGCTGCCTTAGTTGCTTTTGGTGTTACTTCTGCCAACGCACAAGCAAAAAAAGCTGCTGCAAAACCGGCAGCCAAAACTGAAACTCCAAAAGTGGACGGACCTGGAATGTTATTTGAAAGTGAAACTATCGATTACGGTACTATTCCTGCCAACTCTGATGGTAAAAGAGAATTCGTATTTGTAAACAACGGTACTAAGCCTCTTATTATCGAAAGCACTCAAGGATCTTGCGGTTGTACAGTTCCATCAAAACCGGACAAACCTATCCAACCGGGAGAAAGAGGAGTAATTGGGGTAAAATATGACACTTCAAGAGCCGGACAACCTTTTACTAAAACGGTAACTGTAAAATCTAACGCAGTAGGTCAAGAAACTAAAGTTTTGACTATCAAAGGTAATGTATTGCCTGCTGAACCAAAAGTTGAGCCTACAAAAAGTTAATTGTACTTAATTATAAATTCGAAAGAGTCCCGATTAGTCGGGATTTTTTTTTGAATATCTTTGCCGTCCGTGACCTAAAGTCGAATATTTAAATCAGAAAAGATGCGAAAGCTTGAGAATAAAGAATTAGAACGCAAAACGGTAAGCGACTTTAAGCAAGCCGAAAAAACACCAATCATCATTATATTGGATGATATCCGCAGTTTGCACAATATTGGCTCTGTATTTCGAACAGCTGACGCCTTTTTGATTGAAAAAATTTACTTGTGTGGTATTACGGCAACCCCGCCACACAAAGAGATCCACAAAACAGCTTTAGGCGCAACAGAAACTGTGGCTTGGGAATATCAAAAAGAGGTTATCGAAGTAATTTCACAACTTCAAAAAAAAGATGTTAAAGTTTTTGCCGTTGAACAAGTAGAAAAAGCTGTTTTTTTACAAGATTTCAAAGTTGAAAAAGAAACAAAATACGCCTTAGTATTTGGCAATGAAGTTTATGGTGTGTCACAAGAGGCCATTGCAATTTGTGATGGTTCTATTGAGATTCCGCAATTAGGCACCAAACATTCCTTAAATATTTCTGTTAGTACGGGTATTGTGGTTTGGGACTTGTTTCAAAAACTAAGCTATTAACATCCTTTTAAGAAAATTTTATACTTCAGCTTATAGTCTTTTCTTTACTTTTATAAAATGAAAAAGAGCATCTATCTGTTTTGGTTAATTTTACTTTGTACTTCAAATTACGGCTACACAGTCTGTAAGAGTATTGCTCTCATTCAACCCATCACGAATGTTGCCCCAACTCTAATCGCGTCCGGAAACCAAGTTTACTGCCCGGGAACATCCATGAAAATTGTTACTAATATGACCATCACAGACCCTGATGATACCGGTATCGATGCGATTTATATCCAAATTTCCTCCGGATATGACCTTGGAGAAGACTTGCTAACCTTGACAGGCACTCATCCGAATATTACAACTTTATGGAATCCCACAACCGGAACGCTAACCCTTAGCGGCGTGAGTGGGCAACCAACTTACGTAGAACTGATTGCAGCCATCAAAGACATAGAGTTTTCATCTAGCGCAGCCAATCCCTCGGGAATTAGAAATTTTTCCATTTCTGTCGGACAAGCCAATTACCTTCCGTCTAACGGACACTATTACTTGTACATTCCCAACATCGGTATAACATGGTCGGCAGCCAAAATAGCAGCACAAAACAGTACTTATTATGGACTACAAGGCTATTTAGCCACAATAACTTCAGCGGAAGAAGCACAAATTGCCGGTGAGCAAACCACCGGTGCAGGATGGATTGGAGGCAGTGACGAGCAAACAGAAGGCATCTGGAGATGGATGACAGGCCCGGAAAACGGCACCGTCTTTTGGAACGGTAATTTTACCGGTTTTACCCCTAACTATGCATTTTGGAATACCGGTGAACCCAATAGTTCGGGCGATGAAGATTATGCTCACGTAACCGCTCCGGGCGTTGGTATTCCGGGCTCATGGAATGACTTATCCAATACAGGCTCTTCCAGCGGGGACTATCAGCCCAAAGGATATATCGTAGAATATGGCGGCATGCCGGGTGATCCTGTTTTAAACATTGCTACCAGTACTACGATGACCATTGCATCTATAACTTCATCGGCTACAGCAACCCGCTGTGGGACTGGTTCGGTTGTTTTACAAGCCATTTCAAATACAGGAACGGTTAATTGGTATGATGCTCCTACCGGCGGTAATTTACTAGGCAACGGCAACTCATTCACAACACCTCCAATAAGTAACACTACCGTCTTTTATGCTAGTGCCTTTTTAGCCGGTTGTACTACAAGTTCCAGAACAGCCGTTACGGCATCCGTAATTCCTAAACCACAACTGACCTATACCTCACCATATGCAATGTGTGAAGAAAGCTTTGAAGTAATTGAGGTACAAACCACTGCCGGTATATTGTTTTGGTATGATAGCCCAACCGGTACAACACCTATTTTTTTAGGGACCAACTTTTTAGTACCTAACATCAATCAAGACACTACTTATTACGCGCAAGCTGATTTTAACGGATGTTTATCGGATAGGGTTCCGGTTGTTGTTGATGTTTATCCTAACCCGATTTTAGCAGACGAAACTATCGAACTTTGTGAAGGCGAAACCATCCTATTAGACGCCGGAAATCCCGGCATGACATACTTATGGTCAAATGGCGCCACAAGCCAAAGCATCATGTCTGATGGCCAAACGAATTACGCTGTAACTGTTACAACTCCGGCACCGGAAAGCTGTTCAAAAACCAAAAACTTCACAATTGCTTACAATCCGGACCCTGAAATTTCCAACGTTGAAACGAATAATTTAGAAGTTATCATTCACACGGTCCAAAACGGAAATTTTCAATATTCTTTGGATGGTATTAATTTCCAAAACAGTAATACTTTTATGGTAACTGAAGGAGGATTGTATATGGCTTATGTCAGAGAACCTAACCAATGCGGTGAAGACCAAAGACCTTTTGTAGTAATAGCCATCCCGGCCTTTTTTACGCCTAATAATGATGGCATAAACGATCGGTGGTACATCAAAGGTATGTCTTATTTTACCAATGCTGAAGTAAAGATTTTCGATCGTTTTGGCAAATTAATTACGGTTTTAAATAATGCTAATCCTTCATGGGACGGCACTTTTAATGGAGAACTTTTACCTTCAACAGATTATTGGTTTGTGGCTAAAATAGAAGGGTTGATGCCCGAAACCAAAGGACATTTTGCTATGAAACGCTAACTATTGTATCTTATTTCGAATTTCTTCCAACACAAACACGTAGTCTTCCTGATTGTTTAAGAAATCGCGATTGGTCACGTCTATAATCAAAACATTGAGGTTTTTTTGCGATTTGATGTAATCCAAATAGCCGTTATTGATTTTTTCCAAATATTCCGCCGGAATTTCCTGCTCATAACTTCTGCCTCTCGTTTTGATATTGGCCAAAAGACGTTCCGTACTTTGGTATAAGTAGATATACAAATCAGGCTTCGGCATTTCTTTGTAGATGATGTCAAACATCGTTTTGTACAAACGAAATTCATCTTCCGCCAAAGTCACTTTCGCAAAAATCAACGATTTGAAAATATGATAATCGGCTACTATAAAATCTTTAAACAAATCGAATTGCGCTAAATCATCGGAGATTTGCTGATACCTATCGGCCAAAAAAGACATTTCCAGCGGAAAAGCATAGCGACTTTGATCTTCATAAAACTTCGGCAAAAACGGATTATCGGCAAAGCGTTCCAAAACGGTTTTCGCGTTAAAATCCTCCGCTAATTTATTGGTCAAGGTAGTTTTTCCGGCGCCGATATTGCCTTCGATAGCAATGTAATTAAAATGGTCTAACTTGATTTTGGCTATCGGGATTTCCAAATTTTGCAACACTTTACAGTTGCTTTTGTCTTCGGACAAGACTAACAATTCATGCAAATATTTTTGTAAAATCGGATGACGCCAATCCAAGTTTAAATCGCGCATCGGCAACAACACAAACAAACGATTTTGCATTTGTGGATGTGGTATTTGCAATTTTTCGGAAGCGATAATTTCTTCATCGTAAGCAATTACATCAATATCAATCATGCGGGCTTGGTAACCGGCTAAATCTTCTCGAACTCTGCCCAAAGCTTCTTCCAACAATAGCACTTCTTCCAAAATCTGATGGGCCGATTTGTGCGTATTCATCACCACGGCACAATTGTAAAACGGCTCGCTTTCAAATCCCCAAGAAGGTGTTTCATAAAGCTTGGAAACCTTGATAATAGTGCCAATTTCTTTGTGCAAACAATCGATGCAATTCTCTATATTTTCGAGACGATTGCCTTGGTTGGTTCCTAAAGATAAAATGACTTGATGCTGCTTATTCATAGAAGCACAAATTAACTAAAACTATTTCAGACTATCGGCAAAAACTACCCGACTGTTAATAACATTTTCTCAACAATTTAAATACTTGGAAATCATAAAACTTCTATAAATAGTAACTGTTTTGTGCGAAAAAGGCATTATTTTTGTTTGGTCAATGCGTATCTAAATCTGTCCTATCATGTTAAAGAAAATCCTTAAAATTGTCGGTGTTATTTTGTTGCTTTTAGTGGTTTCCGCTTTTGCAATTCCGTATTTCTTTAAAGACCAAATTAAGGCTAAAATCGAAAAAGCCATCAATGAGAAAGTAGATGCTAAAGTCGCTTTTGCCGATGCCGATTTGAGTTTGTTTAAAAACTTTCCGAACGCCAGCGTGACTATTGAAAAATTATCCATCGTAAACAAAGCACCGTTTGAAGGCGATACTTTAGTCGCTTTTGACGAATTGCATTTGAAAATGGCAATCGGACAATTGTTCAATAGCGAAAATGAACCGATGCAAATTGACGGCATCGATTCGAAAAACGGCTTAGTCAACATCATCTTCAACAAAGACGGTGTTGGGAATTTCGACATCGCTTTGAAAGAAGATGAAAAACAATCCGATGACAGCAAAAGCAAACCGCTTTCGTTGAAAATCAAAGAATATTCGATTGAGAATTTCAAATTCAAATACTACGATGAGCGCTCTAAAATAAAAATGGTTTTAGACAGCCTCAACCACGAAGGCACAGGCGATTTTGCGGCTGCTAAACTCGATTTGACGACCAAAACCACTACTAAAGTTTCACTGGATATGGACAAGGTAAACTATATGAGAAACGTTGCCATTTCATTGGATGCGATTTTGGGTATCGATCTAGACCAAAGCAAATACACTTTTAAGAAAAACGAAGCTAAAATCAACGAATTACCGCTAAAGTTTGACGGATTTATCCAATTGGCAGACGACGGACAAGTATATGATTTAACGTTTCAAACGCCAACTTCCTCGTTTAAAAATTTCTTGGGCTTGATTCCGGCGCAATATGCGGCCAATTTGAAAGACGTTACTACTAACGGAGATTTCACCGTAACCGGTTTTGCCAAAGGAAAATTAACCGATACTACTGTACCTAAATTCAACATTGATATTGCTTCTAACAATGCTTCCTTTCAATATGCGAATATGCCGAAATCGGTTAGAAATATTGTTATCGACACCAAAATCATCAATGAAACCGGGTTGATGAACGATACTTATGTCAATTTAGACAAACTGTCTTTTCAAATTGATCAAGATGTGTTTAATGCCAAAGCCAATATTAAAAACATAGCCGAAAATGCCTTGGTCAATGCCGAACTCAAAGGCACCATCAACTTGGCGAATGTAACCAAAGCTTATCCGGTAAAATTAGACAAACCGTTGACCGGAGTATTGAAAGCCGATGTAAAAACGGAATTCGACATGCAATCGGTAGAGAAAAGCGATTATGCCCGTATCAAAAATGCCGGAACCATAGATTTAACCGGATTTAATTATACGGATGAAAACGGTAAAACCATGAAAATCAGTCGCGCCTTGGTATCTTTTGATCCGAGTCGTGTAAACCTGAAACAGTTCAATGCCGTAACCGGAAAAACCGATTTAGCGGTAAATGGGGTGTTGGAGAATTTCTATGGATTCGTTTTCAAAAACCAAGAGCTGAAAGGCAACTTCAACTTACAATCGAATCAGTTAGCGGTCAACGATTTTATGACTACAGAAGCCGATATCAAAAAAGAAACGAAAGCCGCTGAACCGATGAAAATACCGGCCTTCCTGAATTGCTCTTTAACCGCTAAAGCCAATACGGTTTTATACGACAATTTGGTGTTGAAAAATGTTTCGGGCAAAGTGATCATAAAAGACCAAAAAGCGACTTTGGAAAATGGAAAAACCGATATTTTCGGGGGTTCGATTGCCTTTAACGGCGATGTTTCCACCAAAGAAAAAACACCAAAATTCAACATGGATTTAGGATTAAACGGCGTTGACATCATGCAAACCTTTACCCAATTGGATATGATGAAAAAAATTGCCCCGATTGCCGGTGTGATTAACGGAAAACTAAATTCCAAAATCAAATTGTCCGGAAACTTGAACGCGACCGAAATGACCCCGGATTTGAACAGTTTATCGGGCGATTTGTTGGGACAATTGCTTTCGACTACAGTGAATTCGAGTAATTCAACTTTGCTGACGGCTTTGGATGACAAACTGAATTTTGTGGATTTGAAAAAACTAAACCTCAACGATTTAAAAGCCGCTGTAACTTTTAAAGACGGAAAAGTCAACGTAAAACCTTTCGATTTAAAATACCAAGACATCAAAGTAACCGTGGCCGGAACCCATGGTTTTGACCAAAACATGAACTACAATTTGAAGCTGGATGTTCCGGCGAAATATTTGGGTACAGAAGCTAATAATTTGCTGGCAAAATTGTCTCCTGCCGACGCCAAAAAAGTAGAAAACGTTCCGATTAATGCCCTATTAGGCGGTAATTTTAAAAACCCAAAAATTACTACCGATGTGAAGCAAGCTACAACCACTTTGGTCAACAACTTGGTCAAACAACAAAAAGACAAAATTACTTCAGGGGTGAAAGAAGGTGTGAATTCGATTATTGCTAACGCTACCAAACCGAAAAATGACACTACCAAAACGGACGTGAAAACGGATGTAAAAACCAAAGCCAATAACCTGCTGAACGGTTTGTTGAACAAAAAGAAAAAAGAAGCACCGAAAACAACTGAATAGCGATTTTAGATTAACGATTTAAGATTTAAGAATTTTAATGCTGCAATCCTAAATCGTTAATCCAAAATCAATTATATCGAAATCTTGACCACATAACCTTCAAAAGTCCGAACGTTAAAAACCGTTCCATCTTCAAACAACAAGTATTGGCCTTTAACGCCGGTGAGTTTTCCGGAGAAGTTGGGCGACTTGTCTAAATTTAAGCTATTCACTTTGGTTGGATATTGTAAAACCGGATATTGCAATTCGTATAAATCATCTTTGGTAGAAAAGAAAAACTCTTGCACTTCGGTTGGAATAAGGTTTTCTAATTTCAAACGTTCAGCAACTAAATCTACCGCAGGCACTTCGTTTTTCAACATTTTTTGCCAATTGGTTTTATCGGCATAATGGTTTTTCAGGGCAACTTCGGTGATTCCGGCCAAATAGCGATTCGGCACTTCTACAATCGGAATGGCTTGTACAGCGCCTTGGTCTATCCAACGGGTTGGTACTTGGGTTTTGCGGGTTACGCCGACTTTCACTTCACTCGACAATGCCAAATACACGATATGCGGTTGCAATTGGACTCTTTTCTCGTATTCCAAATCGCGGTCTTCGATGTCTAAGTGTGCAGTGCTCAATTCGGGTTTCATAATCCAATCGCCTGCCGCAGCTGAACTCATGAAGCAATCATAGCAAAACCCCTGACGGAAAATCTTTTTCTTTTTACCGCAATTCAAACATTGATAACCTTGAAAAGAAATCTCCATCGATTTGTCTAACAACTGATTTAAGCTTAAAAAACTGTTCTCAAACACCAAATAGTATTGGATTGGGTTAGAGAATTCGGTTTGCATTTTGGTTAAAACCCCTTCGTATGTCATGTCTGTTTTTAAAAATATTGCTATATTTGGTAAAGTTATAAATCCTAAATCGCAATTCCTAAATCCTAAATAAAAATGCCGTTTCCGATTATTAATTCTATCGCCTCTTGGGTTTTGAAGCAGCGCATTCATCAGATCGAGTTGTTTTTAAAATATCCGAATGAAGTTCAGAATGAGTTGCTGATGAATTTAATCCGCACCTGCGACGAAACGGTAATGGGGAAAAAATACGATTTCGAAAGCATCAAATCTTATGAAACTTTTGCCGAACGCATTCCGGTTTCTTCCTATGAAGACTTAGAACCGATGATTGAAGAAACGCGCAAAGGCTATCAAAATGTTTTTTGGAATACACCAATCAAGTGGTTTGCCAAATCGAGCGGCACTACTAATGCTAAGAGCAAATTTATCCCGGTAAGTAACGAAGCTTTAGAAGATTGTCATTACAAAGCCAGCAAAGATTTGTTGTGCATGTATTTGAACAACAACGAAAATTCGGAAATGTTTTTAGGGAAAAGTTTGCGTCTCGGCGGCAGTTCGCAGATTTATGAAAACAACAATACGTTCTTCGGTGATTTGTCGGCCATTCTGATCGAAAACATGCCGATGTGGGCCGAATTCAGCAGTACGCCAAGCAACAAAGTTTCTTTGATGAGCGAATGGGAAAGCAAATTGACCGCCATAATCAACGAAACCAAAACCGAAAACGTGACCAGTTTTGCCGGTGTTCCTTCTTGGATGTTGGTCTTGCTGAACCGAATACTAACCGAAACAGGTAAAGACAACTTGTTCGACTTATGGCCGAATTTAGAAGTGTATTTCCACGGAGGCGTAAGTTTTGAACCGTATCGCGAACAATACAAAAAAATACTGCCGAAAGCCGATTTCAAATACTACGAAATCTATAATGCTTCCGAAGGTTTCTTTGCTATTCAAGATTTGAATTACTCCAACGATTTGTTGTTGATGTTGGATTACGGCATCTTCTACGAATTTATCCCGATGGACACTTTTGGCACACCCAATCAAAAAATTGTGCGTTTGGCTGATGTGGAATTGTTTAAAAATTACGCCATGGTCATCACTACCAATGCCGGTTTGTGGCGTTACATGATAGGTGATACCGTTCGTTTTACTTCTTTGAGTCCGTATCGGATTCGCGTTTCCGGCAGAACCAAACACCACATCAATGTTTTTGGCGAAGAGTTGATGGTGGAAAATACCGATACCGCGATTGCCAAAACTTGCTCGGTACTAAACTGCGAAGTAATAGATTATACTGTGGCTCCGATTTTTATGGAAGGCAAAGAAAAAGGCGCGCATGAATGGATGATAGAATTCAAAAAACATCCGGAAAACATGGCGATCTTCCAAAAAACCCTAGACGAAAACATTCAGTCTGTTAACTCCGATTACGAAGCCAAGCGCTACAACAACATGACGTTGAACGAACTCAAAATCAACGTAGCCCGAGAAAACTTATTTTACGATTGGCTCAAAGAAAACAACAAATTGGGCGGACAACACAAAATTCCGAGATTGTCCAATCAACGTGACTACTTGGAACAATTGAAAGCCATGCAACAAGGTGTAAATACCAAATTTTAAAAATTTAAAAACCTAAATTGCAAATGAAAAAAACCTTTGTTTTACTACTACTTTCTTGTATTATAACTTCTTGTGGCCCAAAAAGATTGGGTTGCGGACCAGGTCGTTGTGACCTTGAAAAGCCAACGCAAAAAACCGAACTTTTAAAAAATATTTGCTAAAAAATTCATTACAGTTGTAACATTTCTTTGGTTGATTAGTCTTACGAGTAATCATCAATCAGTCAAACTTTGGGAATGAAGTTTGAAAAAAAAAATTAATCACCAATGAAATCACTAAGTATTGCCTTGTGCTTGCTGGCGACTGCCTTTACTTTTGCACAAGAAACGCCCAAAGCTGAAGACAAAAAAGCTTCAGAAAACCCCAACGAATTAAAAGAAGTTACTATTTACGGTAACAAAAAACAATACCTAAAAGTCGAGTCCGACAAAACCACTATCAGCGTTCGCGAAAACCCAATGCTCAATAGTGGCAGTAGTTTGGAAGCCGTAAAGAAAATCCCCGGCGTTATTACTTCACCAACTGGAAGCATCACCTTAAACAGTCGTGGTGTGACCATTTATATCGATGGTGCGCCAAGTACTTTAAGCGGCAATGATTTGCAAAACTATTTGTCTACGCTACCGGCCAATGCCATTGAAAAAGTGGAATTGATTTACAATCCCGGTGCTTCGTTTGATGCCGATGCCAGCGGTTCGATTATTAATATTGTTACCAGTACCAAACGCAAAAAAGGATTGAATGCCAGCTTTAACATCAATTACAATTTCAATCAGTACCAAAAGCCAAGTCCGCAAATTCTACTCAACGGTAAAGTGAAAGAGTTGAGTTGGCAAACCATGATTGGCTACAATTATATGGACAGCGAAAACAACAGTAGCAACGACCAAATATTTACCTCTTTTTCCCCGAATGAAAGACTGTTTCAAAAGAATTTTGCACAATTTACCAACCGAAACTTCTATTGGAGAACCGGTACCAACTACAAACTAAGTGAGCAATCAAATTTATTATTGAATTACAACCTCAACTTGGGTAATGACCGAATCACCGGAGACGCCAGCACAGCCGGAACCGGCATTGATTTTACCAACAATAGTTTGTCGAAAATTAAGAACAGTAATAACGAATTGAGTTTGCAATACAAAACCAAGTTAGACACCATAGGCAGAACCTTGGATGTTATTGCCTACAGCAACTTTTTCAATCGAAACCCGAATACGGTTTCCAATGGCCAAAACAATGGAGCATCAACTTTTTATAATGGTAAAATCGATTTCAATTTAACGAATTACTATTTAAAATACGATTTTGCTATTCCATTTAAAAAGTTGGATTTGTCCTTGAACACCGGTGGAAAATACAATTACATTAAAGTAAACGACAAAGGAATTTACAACTTGAATTCGCCTGTGAACAGCGTAATCGATTTTGATTATACCGAAACCAATTTGGCCTTTTACGTGGAAGCCCGAAAAAAAATCAAGAAGTTAAGTCTGACTGCCGGATTGCGTTTTGAAGATTACAAAGTAGACCGATTGGCCGTTCAAGACGGCAATGAAACCGAAGTTGATTTTACCAATTCCAACTTCTTCCCGAATGCCAGCGCTTTATATGAGTTTAGCGAAAACATGAATGTATCGGCTTCGTACTCTAAGAAAATTTTCCAAGCGGATTACAATGTATTAGACCCGAATAATTTTGCCAACTTTGACCAATACAACACTTCACAAGGAAACCCGTTTTTGGATCCTGCGTTTTTTGACAATTTTGAATTGAAACTGACTGCTTTCCAATTTGTGAGCTTGGGTGGAAATTATACCATTGCCCGCGACAGAAACAATTTTATTTTCACCGCTGAACCGGGAGAATTGGTGAGTAATCAAACCTTCCAACAGTTTGACAAAGTAAAAACGATGAGTTTGTTTGCTTCGTTCCCTGTGCCTTTGGATTACTTCTTTAAAAGCAAAGAAGAGTTCCAAAAGCGCATGAACAATATGGACAAGATGAATTACATTTTCTTTAATGTGAATTATATCAAAACCACAACGGAAGGCTATGATTTTTCGTTTGAAAACAAACCGATTTGGAACTATTCGGCTCAGGCGCAATTTATCTTGCCTTGGGACATTAAAAATACCATGTCGTATTTCATTTTACCGAAAGGTACATGGGAAATCTACCAAATTACCAAACCGATTCAGCAGTTTGACATTTCGTTCAATAAAGATTTCTTAAATAAAAACCTAAAAATTGGGTTGCATTGCTTTGACGTGTTTAACAGCAATGAAGTAAATGCTCTAGTTTCTTCCACCAATTTGGAAACCAAGTTTTACCAAAAACAAGATACCAGAACCTTCAGAATATCGTTGACCTATAATTTTGGTGACTTGTCTTTGAAGAAAGAGAACACCAACATCAACATCGAGAAGACCAACTCGGGTGGAGGATTCCTAAAATAAATTGGTTATAATTAGTAAACGAAAAATCCCTCAGCTGAGGGATTTTTCAATTTTAAGACGCTATTTCTAAACGTTTCAATAAGTTTTTGGTCAGCGCATCGTGCGTATAATCCAAATCGATGTGGAGTTGTTTTTCCTCCGAACTTGGCAAGTCATACATCGCATCGGTCAATATGGCTTCGCATAACGAACGCAAGCCGCGGGCACCGAGTTTGTACTCCAACGCTTTGTCAACTATGTAATCTAAAGCCTGGTCGGTAATGGTGAACTTCACCTCATCCATAGCGAATAACTTTTCGTATTGCTTGATTAACGCATTTTTCGGTTCGGTTAGAATGGCGCGTAATGTGGCTTTGTCTAAAGGATCCATGTGTGTTAATACCGGCAAACGACCAATGATTTCCGGAATCAAACCAAAATCTTTGATGTCTTTCGGGATGATGTATTGGAGCAAATTGTCTTTGTCGATATTATCCTTGTTTTTCGAAGTGCTGTAGCCTACCGCTTGGCGATTCAATCGTTTGGAAATGATTCGTTCGATCCCGTCAAACGCACCACCGGCGATAAACAAAATGTCTTTGGTATTGACTTCCACGAATTTTTGGTCCGGGTGTTTTCGGCCACCTTTTGGCGGGACATTCACCACGGTGCCTTCAAGCAATTTCAACATGGCTTGTTGAACCCCTTCTCCGGAAACATCTCGGGTAATAGACGGATTATCGCTCTTGCGGGCAATTTTGTCAATTTCATCAATAAACACTATACCTCTCTCCGCTTTGGCTACATCGTAATCGGCGGCTTGCAGCAAACGGGTTAAGATACTTTCCACGTCCTCGCCCACATAACCGGCTTCGGTTAAAACGGTCGCATCTACTATAGCCAACGGAACGTCTAACATGCGCGCGATGGTTTTAGCCACTAAGGTTTTTCCGGTTCCGGTTTGGCCTACCATGATGATGTTGGATTTTTCAATTTCCACATCTTCCTCATGTTGGAGTTGCATTAAACGTTTGTAGTGGTTGTATACGGCTACCGACATGACTTTTTTGGTTTGGTCTTGCCCGATGACGTATTGGTCGAGAAACGCACGGATTTCTTTGGGTTTTTTCAACACCAAATCGGCCGTTTGTTTTACTGCATTTCCTTTTAATTCCTCCATCACGATGCCATGTGCTTGTTCGATACAGCGATCACAGACATGCGCATTAATTCCGGCGATTAATAAATTGGTTTCCGGTTTTTTTCTCCCGCAAAAGGAACATTCTAAAACTTGTTTTGCCATTATTTTTTTTAAGGTTCTAAGATTCTAAGGCTCTAAGGCTCTAAGGTTTTTGATTGCTCAGCACCTCAGAACCTTAGCGCCTTAGCGCCTCAATATTATCTTCTTAACACTTCATCAATCATTCCGTACTCTTTGGCTTCATCGGCTATCATCCAATAGTCGCGTTCCGAGTCTTTGTACACTTTTTCGAAAGGTTGGCCTGAATGGTGCGAAATGATTTGGTACAATTCGTCTTTCAGTTTCAACATTTCTTTTAAGTTGATTTCCATATCGGAAGCTACGCCTTGTGCACCGCCTGACGGTTGGTGAATCATGACTCTGGAATGCGGTAAAGCCGAACGTTTTCCGGCCGCTCCGGCACACAATAATACCGCGCCCATAGAGGCAGCCATACCCGTACAGATAGTTGCTACATCGGGTTTGATGTACTGCATGGTATCGTAAATGCCGAGACCGGCGTAAACGCTTCCTCCCGGAGAGTTGATATAAATTTGGATATCTTTAGAGGCATCAACACTTTCTAAGAACAACAATTGCGCTTGGATGATGTTGGCCATATAATCGTCGACACCCGTTCCCATAAAGATGATTCTGTCCATCATTAAACGCGAAAACACGTCGAGTTGAGAGATGTTTAATTGACGCTCTTCAATAATATAAGGTGTCATGCTTGCTACGATTTTATCGTAATACAGACTGTTTACGCCGTGTTTTTTGGTCGCAAACTTTTTAAATTCTTTTCCGTAGTCCATTTTAGATTTTGGTTTAAAAGTTTATGAGTTTAAAAGTTTAAAGTAGTTCACCGTAAACTTTCTGTGCTTTTGATTTAGTCAAAGGTTGTGCCTTTTTTAAAAGATGACATAGTGTCGCTTAAGGTTGGAACCCTAGCCCGGATAGCAGTGGAAATCCTTTTTGTGGTTTTGGCTTCGACTGGGCTTCGACAGGCTCAGCCTGACAACTGCAGTAGTATTGACAAAACCATAAAAAGATTGCAACGTATAGCCGGATTAGCTTCTAATAAAAAAAGCGCCAAATTACTTTGACGCTCAAATATAGTAAATAATCTTTTAGTGTTTCAACTCGCCGTACATGGCTTTGATGAACTCGTCGTAGTTTACTTCTTTGGTTTTGGCTTTTACCTTGTCTTTGAACAAGTTCAACATTTTTTCGTTCATGACTTGTTCAGACAAACGACGCACTTCGTCTTGGTTTGACATTACGCGCGCCACGATACCTTGCACATCTTCGTCGGTTGGGTTCATTTGACCGAATTGTGCCATTTGTTTTTTGATGAGCTCAGTCGTGTAGGCTTTTAAATCGTCGAAAGTGATTTGCAAACCGTTTTCGGTGATGATTTTTCCTTCGATCAATTGGTAACGCAAACCGTTTTCAGATTTAGCGTATTCTGCTTCTGCTTCTTCGGCAGTTAACGGATTTTCACCGGTAGTTTGGATCCATTTTTTCAAAAACTCGGCCGGTAAATCGAACTTGGTGTTGGCGATTAAGAACTCGGTTACATCGTTTAAGAATTTTTGGTCGGCTTGTTGGGCGAATTGCTTTTCAGCGTCTTCTTTGATTTTAGCTTTTAACTCGTCTACCGAAGTTACGACTTTTGGTCCGAATAATTTATCAAACAACTCTTGGTCTAAAGTAGCCGGTTCGTGCGCAATTACTTCGTCGATAGTGAAGGTTACCTCGATATCCAACCCGTGAACATCATCGTGACCTACGGCTAAGTAATCCATTAATTTATGATCATCATCGAACAAACCTTTGGTTTTTAAAGTTATCACATCGCCTACTTTTTTACCGATGAACGCTTTTTGCGTTTTTTTGTCGGCGAAAGCGTCGATGGCTAAAGTAGTTCTGTTGTTGATGCCTTTTTCTTCATTGGCAAAAATACCAGAAACATCGTCTCCGGCTTCTACTACATCTTTAGCGATTAACTTTCCGTATTGTTTTTGGATGCGCGCTACTTGGTCATTCAACATTTTGTCATCGGCTACGATTTTGTATTGTACCAAGCTGTTTTTAGCGGTTAAATCCACTTTGAATTCCGGTGCTAAACCTAATTCGAATTCGAATTTATAATCTTCTACATCCCAATTGAAATCTTCGGTTACTTTAGGTAGCGGATTCCCCAAGATGTCTAACTTTTCTTCAACCAAATAGTTGTTCAAGTTTTCTTGCAACAATTTGTTTACTTCGTCTAACAATACTGCTTTACCGTATTGTTTTTGGATTAAACTCATAGGCACAGCTCCTTTTCTGAATCCCGGGATAGTAGCATTTTTTCTATAGTCTGCTAATACTTTTTCTACTTTTTCTGCGTAATCCGATTTTGATACTTCTACAGTAACTACAGCATTTAACGCGTCTACATTATTTCTTGTGATGTTCATTTTTTGTGTTTTTTACATACTAAAATTGGGTGGCAAAAGTATAACATTTATGCCACCCAACCAAGTTTATTTTATTGATTTTAACGGTCTTATTTTGTGTCGCCGGTGATTTGATACACCAATGATTGCGAAAGCGATAAGATGATACTGAAAAGCATGGCAGTCCAGAAAGAGCTGACTTCAAAACCATCGACAAATTCGTCACAAAGGAGAATCATAATAGCATTGATTACCAGTAAAAATAAGCCAAGTGTAAAAAATGTAACCGGCAGGGTAAACAGTACCAAAATGGGTTTTACAAAAAAGTTGAGTAATCCCAAAACGATGGCTACGGTCAATGCGGTTGTAAATTCGTCTACGCGCACGCCTTTCATTAGGTAAGCAATTGCCATAACGAGTAAAGACGTGATAAAGATTCTTAATACTAATTTCATGAGTTATTTTAATTTTTAGAAATTCACTTTGACAAAAACCTTGCCGTTTCTTCAAAAAACAACTTCGGGTTTTCGGCGTGTAACCAATGGCCGGCGTTGGGAATGGTAGCCAATTTAAAATTAGGAAAATGTTTTTGAATATTAGGCAAATCAGTGTCTAAAATGTATTTAGAATTGCCGCCTCGTATGAAAAGCGTTGGTTTCTCGAAATGATTTTCAGCCGGCAAAGCCTCGCCTATCACTTCTATTTTGGCATTAAAAACCGAGAGGTTGAATCGGAATGCAAGTTGCCCGGGTTCCTTCCAATACAAGTTTTTCATTAAAAACTGGCGTGTGCCGAAATCGGGTATGTACGGATATAAAGTTTCTTCCACTTGGTTTCTGTCGGGTTGTTCGGTAAAATCTACGGCGTTCAACCCGGCCAAAATGTCTTGATGGTGTGGCGCATAATATTTGGGGCCGATGTCGGCTACAATTAATTTCTCCACCAATTCCGGATGCGTTGTGGCTAAAAGCATCGCCACTTTGCCACCCATGGAATGCCCAATGACATTGATGTTGGTTAATTGGTGTTCCTGACAATAGTCAAATACATCTTTCGCCATCAAGGCATAGCTGAAATCATCGGAGTGAAAACTGCGGCCGTGATTGCGCAAATCCAACAGATGCACTTGAAAACCTTCGGCGGCGTAGAGCGAACTGAAAGACTTCCAATTGTCGGACATACCGAGAAATCCGTGGATGATAATGAGTGGCTTACCTTCGCCTTCGATTCTGGAGTGTAACATTTGGAATTTAGGAATTTGGATTTAGGATTTAGGAATTAGGATTTGGGATTTGAAGATTACTTTAATTTTTGCAGATACATATTCACCACATTGTCCAAGCCCAGATACAAAGCTTCTGAAATTAAAGCGTGGCCGATGGACACTTCCAACAAGCCGGGAATATTTTGCTTGAAGAATTGAATGTTATCCAAACTCAAATCGTGTCCGGCATTGATCCCTAATTCCAATTCGTTGGCCAACTCGGCAGCTTTTACATAAGGCTCGATACCGGCTTTGTTGCCTAAACTGTATTGGTGAGCGAAGTCTTCGGTATACAATTCGATGCGGTCGGTTCCGGTTTTTTTCGCGCCTTCAATCATCTCCAAAACAGGATCGACAAAAATGGACGTTCGGATACCGTTTCTTTTGAATTCGGCTATCACTTCGGTTAAATACTCTTGAAACTTTATCGTATCCCAACCGGCTGAAGACGTAATCGCGCCAATCGCATCGGGCACTAAAGTCACCTGTTCCGGTTTGCATTCGAGTACCAAATCGATAAAATTATGCTGCGGATTGCCTTCAATATTGAATTCGGTATAGACAATCGGTCGTAAATCACGCGCATCTTGATAGCGAATATGTCTTTCGTCAGGTCGCGGATGTATGGTAATGCCTTGCGCGCCGAACTGTTGGATATCTTTGGCAACTTGCAACAAATTGGGCACATTGCCGCCGCGTGCATTTCGTAAAGTCGCTATTTTATTGATGTTTACACTTAATTTTGTCATAGCTGGTTTTGATGAAGCTTATCTTTTAAAAATGTGATTACAAAAATACAAAGTAAAAGCAAGCGCACATGTCCCAAAATTTGATTATTTTGCAGACGCTAAAGAAAAGAATACATGAGAGTACTTTCGGAATACATCAACAACGATTTTAAACCCTTTTCGAGTGGAGAAACCGTAGCGGATATTCAGGATTTTTTTGCCGACAGCACCTATTCACACTTTCCCGTATTGGAAGACGGTGTGTATTTGGGCTGTATCTCGGCCGTTGATGCGGAGACTTTTGAATTGCAAAAAAGTGTAGCTGATTATCGTTATGCATTGGAGGGATTTTTTGTAAGAACCGGCATGATATGGCTCGATGTATTAGAGGTGTTTGCCCGAAACAATGCCAATTTGGTACCGATTTTGGACGAAAACAACAAATATGTAGGCTATTACGAGATTACTGATGTTATCAAATTTTTAAACGAAACACCGTTCCTAAAAGAAACCGGAGGTATAATAGTGGTTGAAAAAGCTACTGTTGACTATTCTATGAGTCAGATTGCTCAAATTGTGGAAAGCAATAATGGCAAACTGTTGGGTATTTTTGTATCGGAAGCCGGCAACGACAAAGTGCAAGTTACAGTTAAGATTACTTTGGGAGGCATGAATGAAATTATTCAAACGTTTCGTCGCTATAACTACGAGATCATTTCGGAACACCACGAAGACAATTATTTGAATAATTTAAAAGAACGTTCGGAGTACTTAGACAAATATTTGAATATGTAATCCAAAAGTACGAAGTAAGAAAACGAGGTACAAAGTCAAATTTAAATCCTATGAAAGTTGCCATTTTCGGACAATATTATCAAAACGACACCCGACCTATTATCAAGGACATCTTTGTCTTTTTTAACAGGAACAACGTGGAAATGGTTATTGAGGAAAAGTTTTTAAAAATACTTTACGAAGAAAAAATCATTGAAAAACAATACAAAACCTTTTCCTCGCACACCGATTTGGATAAAAGTTTTGACATCCTTATTAGCATAGGTGGTGACGGAACCATATTGAGAGCCGCTACTTTTGTTAGGGCATCAGGCATTCCTATTTTAGGCGTTAATGCCGGAAGATTAGGATTTTTAGCCAAAGTTCAAAAAGAAAACATCGAGTCTTTTTTGCAAATTGTTTTAGAAAAAAAATACAGTATTACCGAGCGCACTTTGCTCACTATGGAATGCACACCATCACTTTCCCAAATTGACATTGATTTTGCCATGAATGAAGTTTCGGTTAGCCGAAAAGACACCACTTCGATGATTACCATTGAAACCTTTCTCAATGGCGAATACCTTAATTCTTATTGGGCTGACGGATTGATTATTGCTACGCCAACCGGTTCAACCGGCTATTCCTTAAGTTGTGGCGGACCTATATTAACTCCCGATGTAAAAGCTTTGGTGATTACCCCAATTGCGCCACACAATTTGAATGCCCGACCTTTAGTAATACCCGATGATACTGAAATCACTTTAAAAGTATCCGGAAGAGAAGAGCAATACTTGGTTTCTTTGGATTCCCGAATAACCTCAGTAAACAACAACGCGGTGTTGAAAATCAAGAAAACGCCTTTCCGTATCAATATGGTGGAAATTCCGGAAGAGACTTTTTTCAAAACCTTACGCAACAAATTGCTTTGGGGCGAAGACAAGAGAAATTAGAAAAAAAATCCCCTTTTTTATACTACAATTCTAAAAAAATCGTTTTAGAAAAGAACCTTGCTAACCGTAGTAGTTATCAGCACTTTAATTTATTTGGCAGAAATCCGAAATTCATGCTATATAAGTACTGAGAATTGTTATATTTGCACGCTATTTTCAATTGAATGAAAAAGATTTTAGTATTATTTTTCGGCTTAATTTTCCAAAATGTTATGACCGCGCAAATCAATGAGATTGGCGTATTTTTGGGAGGCAGTAATTTTGTAGGCGATGTGGGTAAAACCAATTATATAGCCCCAAACGAACCCGCTTTCGGAATACTTTACAAATGGAATAAAAGTCCGAGACACTCGTATAGATTTTCCTATACACAATCAACGATAACTGCCAACGATTTGGACTCGGAAGTACCGGGCAGAAATTTGAGAGGCTATCGTTTTAAGAACAATATCAAAGAATTTTCGGCCGGAATGGAATTCAATTTTTTTGATTTCAACTTGCACGAAGTTTTAAAAAGAAAAATAACACCTTATGTCTTTACAGGGCTGTCCTATTTTGCATACGACGAATTGTATGTGATAAATGGGCAAACCAAAAAAGACTACACGGAAAGTACATTTGCCATCCCGATGATTGTTGGTGTAAAAACCAATATTTTGGATCACTTTGTGCTGGGTGTTGAAGTTGGAGCAAGATATACTTTCACTGATAATTTGGATGGAAGTTTGCCAAAAAATGAAAATTTAGCGCCGCTGCAATTCGGCAATATTAACAGCAAAGATTGGTATGTTTTCACCGGTATAACCCTAACTTATACCTTTACTGAAAAACCATGTTATTGCGCAGAATAAACAATGAATCTAAACGATAAAATAAACAAAGACAACTTACCAAAACACTTGGCCATCATTATGGATGGCAATGGTCGTTGGGCAAAGCAGAAAGGTTTAATGAGAGCGTTTGGTCACGAAAACGGCACCAAATCGGTCAGAATTACTGTAGAAACCTGTGCCAAATTAGGAATAGAAAACCTAACCTTATATGCCTTTTCAACCGAAAACTGGAATCGCCCGAAACTGGAGGTTGATACTTTAATGCGTTTGTTGATTTCTTCGCTAAAAAAAGAACTCGAAACCCTTCAAAAAAACAACATTCGTTTGAATTGCATCGGAAACATTGCGATGCTTCCTGATACAGCCAAAAAAGAACTCTTGGCGGTTATGGAAAAAACGAAAAACAATACTCGAATGACTTTGACATTGGCCTTGAGCTATGGCTCTCGCGAGGAATTGTTAAATGCTGTTAAAACTATCTGTGATAAAGTTAAAAATAATATAATTTCAATTGATGCGCTTGATGAATCAATTATTAATCAGCATCTTTACACGCACAATCTGCCCGATGTAGATTTGGTAATACGAACCAGCGGCGAACACAGAATCAGTAATTTTCTGCTCTGGCAAATCGCTTACGCCGAATTTTATTTTACCGATGTACTTTGGCCCGATTTTAAAGAAGACGATTTATATGAAGCCATCATTAGCTATCAAAAAAGAGAAAGAAGATTTGGAAAAACAAGTGAACAAATTAAATAATATTTCAGTGCATATCAATACATTAAAAACAATTCTGACGCTATGTTTTTTCGGAACTGTTTTTCAACTACACGCCCAAGACAGAATCCCATTTGATCAAGGAAAGAAATACATATTAGCCGATGTAACTGTGACGGGTAAAATCAGTTACAACCAACAAACCGTTGTGACATTCTCCGGCTTGGAAAAAGGGCAACAAATTACCGTTCCGGGAGAACAAATCAGTAATGCCATCAAGAAATTGGGAAAATTAGGATTGTTCAGCGACATCGATTTTTACATCAATAAAACAGAAGGCGATAGCATTTGGCTCGATTTAAACATTGCCGAACTCCCTAAATTGAGCGATGTTAAAATCCAAGGCGTTAAAAAATCCAAAGTGGAAGATTTAATCAAGGAAAATAGTTTGACCAAGGGCAAAATTGTGAATGAAAACCTCATTACTACCACCAAAAATTACTTGGAAAACAAATACAAAAAAGACGGTTACTTCAACACCAAGGTTTTCATTACCACCACTCCGGATACCACCGAAGGAAATCAGGTGAAGATGTTGGTGAATATTGACAAAGGCGACAAACTGAAAATCTCTAAAATCAGATTTGACGGCAACGAGAAATTCTCAGACAAGAAACTGAGAAGTGCCATGAAAAACACCAAGCAAATCAATCCGATTCGCATTTTCAAAGCCTCTAAATTCATCAAAGACAAATACCAAGAAGATTTAACCTCTATCGTGGCCAAATACAAAGAAAAAGGATACCGCGATGCTCGAATTGTAACCGACTCCGTTTTCTTGAACGCCAAAAAAACCAAATTGGCTATTAATGTTAAAGTAGAAGAAGGTAGAAAATATTACTTTGGAAACATCAAGTTTTTGGGGAATTCTGTTTATTCAGACCAATTGTTAGGTCGTGTTTTGGGGATTAAAAAAGGAGAAACCTATAATGGTGTTTTATTGGAAAAAAGAATTGCCGACAAAACCAAACCGGATGGAGAAGACATTACCAACTTGTACCAAAACAATGGGTATTTGTTCTCAAACATCAATGCTGTAGAGGTTAAAACCGCTAATGACACTATCGATTTTGAGATTAGAGTTACCGAAGGACCGGTGGCTTATTTCAACAACATTACCGTAGTTGGAAATGACAAAACCAATGACCGTGTTATCTACCGAGAGCTGAGAACCAAACCGGGACAAAAATACAGCAAAGAAGACTTAGTGAGAACCATTCGTGAGATTGGACAATTAGGTTTCTTCGATCCGGAAGCAATCGATCCTAAATTTAAAAATGTAGATCCTGCAGCTGGTACGGTAGACATCGAATACAACGTAGTGGAAAAAGGTTCCAGCCAAATTGAATTGCAAGGTGGTTACGGCGGTGGCGGATTCATCGGAACTTTAGGACTTTCATTCAACAACTTCTCCGCCCGAAATATGTTCAAAAAGGAAGCTTACAAACCACTTCCAATGGGTGACGGACAAAAGGTAGCATTGCGTTTACAAGCGAGTTCCTTCTTCCAAACCTATAGTTTGTCGTTTTCAGAACCTTGGTTAGGCGGTAAAAAACCAATTCAATTTTCGACTTCATTATCACACAGTAAACAATTTTTATACACCGGTCGTTCTACCAATGTAGACCGAAGCAAAAGCTTCAACATCACCTCACTTTCTGTGGGTTATGCTAAACGTTTAACCGTACCGGATGACTTTTTTGTATTCTCTAACTCGGTAAGTTTCCAGTACTACGACTTAAACAATTACAACACAGGGTTATTTACTTTTGGCGACGGTGCTTCTCGTAACTTAGCATTCACTTTGGGCTTGAGCCGAAACAATAAAGGAGTAAACCCGATTTACCCGACTTATGGTTCGGAATTCAGTTTCACCGCCAAATTTACCTTACCTTATTCAGCCTTTAATGGTATAAACTATGGCGACTTACAAAACCAAGAAGCTTACAAATTGCGTTATAGAGAAAACGGCGGATTCAACATTACGCCAAATGCTAATGGCGAGTTACCGGCTGTGGGCGACTTCTTAAAGGAAACCTCCGAAAATTCGGGAATCTACGAAAAAGTATATGCCTATCAAGATGCTTCTGCCGACCAAGGTAGAGTGGATCAGGAAAAATTCAAATGGTTAGAATACTACAAATTAAAATTCAAAGCCGATTGGTACACCCGTTTGGCCGGTTCTCCATCTAAAGCTTTAGTTTTGAGAGCTCTCGGCGAATTCGGATACTTGGGTGCATACAACAGCGGTAGAGGTTTAGTGCCGTTTGAGCGTTTCTTCTTAGGAGGTGATGGTTTGGCCAACTTTGCCCTCGATGGTAGAGAAGTAATTCAATTGAGAGGTTATCCTAACCAATCCCTATCCAATCAAGACGGAGCAACAGTTTACAACAAATTCTCATTGGAATTGCGTTATCCGTTAACTTTAAAAGCGGCTGCCTCAATTTATGCCTTGACTTTTGTTGAAGCCGGTTCGTCTTTTGACACTTTCAGAGAATACAATCCGTTCGTATTACAACGCTCTGCCGGATTTGGTATCCGAATCTTTATGCCTGCCTTTGGATTATTAGGAATTGATTTTGCTCACGGATTTGATGCTGTCCCTGGATTAACTCAAAAGAATGGTTGGGAAACACATTTTATCATTGGTCAACAATTTTAATTATATTTGGTACATATTTTTAAATCATAATGGCATGAAAAAATATTTTGCAATATCAATACTACTTTTATTCTTTGGTTACAATGCCATCGCACAAGGCCGCGGAGTAAAAATTGGGTACATCGACATGGAATACATTCTACAGAATGTTCCCGACTATACTGAAGCCAAAAATCAATTGGAACAAAAAGCCGAAAAATGGAAGCAAGATATTGAAGCTAAAAAAGTTGAGATTGCAAAATTAAAAGATGCCCTTAAAACCGAAAGAGCGCTGTTAACCAAAGAACTCATTGAAGAACGTGAAGAAGAAATCAAGTTCCAGGAAAATGAGCTAATCGAATTCCAACAGAAAAAATTCGGCCCTAACGGTGATTTAATCACCCAAAAAGCAGTATTGGTTAAGCCTATCCAAGACCAAGTATTTACCGCCGTTCAAGACATAGCCGAACTTAAAAAATATGATTTCATCTTTGACAAATCATCTGACTTGACTATGCTATTCTCTGCCAAAAGACACGACATCAGCGACCAAGTAATTCGCGCCATCACACGTGCTGAAAGAAGAGAACAACTATCTAAAAAAGAGCTTAAAGAGCAAGAAAAGAAAGAGTACCAAGAAGACGTTGAAGACGAAAATCCTGCTTTAGCTGCGAGAAAAAAAGCTTTAGAAGATAAAAAAGCGGCTCGTGATAAAATGATGGAAGACAGAAAATTAGCTGCTGAAGCAAAGAAAAAAGAAGCCGAAGACAAAAGAAAAGCAGCAGCCGAAGCTCGTGAAGCTAAAAAAAATGGCACGGTTCCTGCTAATGACAAACCAACGGACAAACCTGCTGCCGAAACAGCTAAAACAGCCTCAGACAGCACCATGGCCAATCCTAACTCTAAAGAAGCAAAAGCTGCCGCCAGAGCCAAACTTTTGGAAGAACGCAAAAAAGCCTTAGAGGACAAAAAGAAAAAAATACTCGAAGAAAGAGAAGCCGCCAAAAAAGCGAAAGAAGATAAAAAAACAGAAACAAAAACAGAATAAATAATTAATTAATACTTTTTAAAATGAAACGATTGAAATCATTACTAATAGCTACTGTATTGTTTTTAGGAGCAAGTCAAACTATCAATGCGCAAGCTAAAACGGCACATGTAGATGTAAATGAAATTATTTCTAAAATGCCGGCGATGTTAGACGCTCAAAAACAATTGGAAAAATTGAGTGCCACTTATGATGCAGAATACAAAACTATGGCGGAAGAATACCAAAAAAAGGTACAAAAATATGAGCAAGAAGCCGGAACTGTTGGTGATGCTGTAAATCAAACCCGTCAAACTGAAGTACAAGATTTAGTAAAAAGAATTACCGACTACAGAGACAACGCTCAAAAAGAATTACAAAAGAAAGAATCTGATTTGGTAAAACCTTTGATGGACAAAATCAAAGCTTCTATCCAAAAAGTTGGAAAAGCGAAAGGATACCAATACGTATTGAACTTAGCTGACTTACTTTTAGCTGACGGTCCGGATTTAACTGCTGATGTTAAAAAAGACTTAGGCTTCTAAAATCAAAAAATACATCTTTAAAAACTGCTCATTCCCATCAGGATTGAGCAGTTTTTTTTATTTTTGTTATATGACGAATAACAATCCTATTGGCCTTTTTGATTCCGGTATAGGCGGCACCTCAATTTGGGCTGCAATCCATGAATTATTGCCCAATGAAGACACTATATATTTGGCCGACAGCAAGAATGCTCCATACGGACAAAAATCAAAAGAGGAAATTATTCACTTAAGCTGTAAAAACACTGAGTTCCTTTTGGAACAAAACTGTAAAATCATCGTGGTAGCATGTAATACCGCTACTACTAATGCCATAAAAGAACTTCGGGCCAAATACCAAGTCCCATTTATAGGCATCGAACCGGCTATCAAACCGGCTGCCCTCAATTCTCAAAAAAATGTAATCGGTATCTTAGCCACTCAAGGCACCCTTAACAGCGAACTTTTCCACCAAACCGCACAGCAGTTTCAGAACACCAAAATTATCGAACAAATTGGTCACGGTTTAGTCCCACTAATAGAAAACGGCGACATCAATTCTCCGGAAATGAATCAATTATTGCGCGATTATTTAGAACCTATGATTGAGGCCAATATCGACTATCTCGTCCTTGGTTGCAGCCATTACCCATACTTGATACCACAAATCAAAAAAATCCTCCCAAATCATATTAAAATTATTGATTCGGGCGAAGCGGTAGCACGTCAAACAAAAAAAATATTAGTCGAGCATGTTGGTTTAAGTGAGGACACAAAAAAAGGAAAAGCTATCTTTTATACTAATGCCAACCCAAAAGTATTGAGTGACATCCTGAAACAGCAATACAAGGTATTTCAAAAAGATTTTTAGAAGCCAAACTTCGGGCATTCTTTAAACCCTGTTCCCGCTGTCCGAGTTATCCCGAAGTATCGGGGATAAATACTCCCATCGGGGCTATATTCCAACTAAAGGCTTCTATTATTCGTCGTCTTTAAACCAACTCGAATACATCACGTAATTGTTAGAAATACGCTCAATCTCACCGGCAAAGTCCGATTGATTGATGTCTTTTACCTTCTTGGCCGGTACACCGGCATAAATTGTTCCGGAAGCTACAACGGTGTTTTGTGTTACCACAGCTCCGGCAGCCACAATAGCATTGCTTTCCACCACGCAATTATCCATGACAATCGCACCCATACCAATCAAAACATTGTCGTGAATAGTACAACCGTGTACAATGGCGTTATGACCAATAGAAACATTATTGCCAATAACCGTGGGATGTTTTTGATATGTACAATGGATTACAGCTCCGTCTTGTATGTTCACTTTATTGCCAATTTTAATAAAGTGAACATCGCCTCTTACGACTGCATTAAACCAAACACTACAAGAACTTCCAAAAGTTACATCACCCACAATAGTGGCATTTTCCGCCACATAACAATCCTCCGGGATTTGAGGATGTTTTCCGTTTACTGATTTGATTACCATATAAAAAAATAGTCCCGAAATAATCGGGACTTGTATCTAAAATTAGTTAATAGCAGGACAATTACAGTGGTATTTCTCCGGTGCACAGAATAAGTTAATCCCCAGAGTTAACTGGTGAAAACCTCCGGAATCAAACTTAACATTACCCAACAAATGAGAGTAAGTGTATGAGAATACATAATTTTTAAAATTCACACCAATGATAGGCGTTACATACTGCATTTTTTGATCAGAAACGGCATTTCCCTCAACAAACTGAGCACCGTCTAAACTTCTTCTGTACGAAAGGCCACCCCATAACATACCAAAATCTAACTCTTTGTATGCTTTGATATTAAAGTCCATTGTTTTCTCTTGGGTTTGTGTCACCAATTGGAACATAAAAGAAGGCTCCCATAAAATAGTTTCAGAATCACCAAACGTGTAGCCGGCATTCAAAATAAAACGTCTCAAATTTACCGGTTCACGATCTGAATATAATTTTCTGTCACTGGCCAAAGCATTTTTTACTGTCGCGTGTACATAAAAATCCAAAAAGTTGTAAGACGCTCCAATATCAACATTAAAGTAGGAAGCTCTTTGAATAGAACTAAAAATTAACGGGTCATAAGATGGATCGTTAGTGTAAAAAGTACTTTGGTCTAAACTACTTTGCACAAAACCGGCACTCATACCAAAGGACAACTGATTCAAATCTACTTTATCTCTTGAAAACATTAAATGATGTGCATATGTCAATTTCATTCCTGTTTGTGAGTGATACCCATTCTTATCATTAAAAACTATAATACCTCCTCCTGATCTGTCTCCCAAAGCACCATTAAAACTTAAAGTTTGCAAAGCGGGTGCGTCTTCTTGTCCAAACCATTGTTGTCTTGCGGTTAGTCTGACTTTGGCACAATTAGCCGCTCCTGCCATAGAAGGATGCAACAAGTAATAATTATCAGAGAGATAATCCGAATAAACCGGTAATCCTTCCTGAGCATTTGAAAGTTGTGATACCAAAAGCACTACTAATAAGTAAATTTTTCTAAAATTCATTGTAACTATCTTTTTAATGAGAAATGGGCCTTAAATTGTTTCATAGTTCCTTGCTCAGGATAATCTACTGTAAACCAGTAATCTGTAGCCGGTAATAATTGTCCGTTATAGGTTCCGTCCCAACCATCACCTGCCGAACTAATCTGTTTTATTAGTTTTCCGAAGCGGTCAAATATATAAATTTTTGTTGTATTGGCATAATTAAATAATCCGGTTACATTCCATTTATCATGGAATCCATCACCGTTTGGTGTAAAGTAACGTGGGTAATCTATCACTTGTACGTTATCTATCGATACCACACCACAAGAATACCCATCCGGACTTCTAACATCCCATACATAAATCGTATGGCTGCCCAACGATACATTCTCAAACACATTGCTCGCTTGTCTTGGTCCGTCGTCTAAACTATACTCATACACCCCATAACCATCATTGGTTACAGTGATGATTTGGTTTTCTGCAAAGGCATTGGTTACTGTGTAAGTAATGTTTGCCGCTGCTCCCGAACGAACCACTTCAAAAGTAGATGCCGCTGTAATAACAGACACACAGCCTAACAACGGTGGATTTACACTCACGGCCTCTACCGTATAAGTAACACTGTCTGCATTGATATCCGTTACCGCATACGTGGATGAATTAGCTCCTGTAATCAAGTTACCGTCGGCATACCAATTAAAGGTGTAGTTCGGTGCTGTAATACCACTGTCTAAGATTAAGTTGTTGTTCACTGCCGTTTGGTTCCAATTCACACATGCAATATTGCTTCCGGTGTTGCTGGTGATTACAGGCTCGGCCAATTGCTCTATCACTACATCAAAAGAATCCAACTGATAACAACCCGTTACCGTATTGGTTACTCTTATCCAATAAGTACCCGTTTGTACTTGGTAGGTATCTAAGTTAGTCAACGCATTAGCTGAGTTGCCGGCATCGGCATCGGCCTGACTGTTGAAATAAAACTCTACTAGGTAAGTCGGTGCCGTTTGCCCTGCCCCTAAAATATCATCCACATAACCTGCCAAACTTGGTTGGGCATTGGTCGGGTTTTGGGTGTACAACATCAAGCCGTCGTTTACACCATCGTAATCACACTCCAACATATCAGCCATTACTATATTGATGGTTGGTTTTGGATTCACCAAAATGTTGAACTGACCTACTACGCTGCGACAAGTTGTTACATCATTAGTGATTTGAACATAAATCGTTTGCGGGTTAGTAAGATTCGTATAAGCAGCCGGAGTGTTGATTGGAATCGTCAAAGCTGCATCTTCATAGAATCTTACAGTGTATGTCGGCGGTGTTGGGTTATTGGCCATCAAGGCGGTGATTTGACTCGTTAAGTCAAATACTTCAAATCCGTCATTTACTCCCGATGGATCAGCCTCACAGATTTGGTAGTCGGCTATAGTAGCCACTGTTGGCAACGCATTAACCGTTAACGGTTGTTCCACCAAAACATAACAGTTATTCCCTAAATAATCCACTCGGTTGTTCTCTACTCTTATCCAAACACTTTGCTCATTCGGGTCTACATCTCCTACTAAGGCATTGCTTGGATTGATAATCGGGTTCACCTGGTTAATCGCATCGGCTTGGCTGTTATAATACTCCAATGTTAAGTTAGGGTCGTTGTTCAAGATATATGCCGCATTCACCGTTAAATCAAAGTACTCCAACATATCTCCCGGATTGTTGTAATCACACTGCGCACCTAAACTCGGCGGATTGGTGTTTGGTGTTGGTATCGGCAATACTCTAATGTCTAAGGTTGTTACACTGTAACAACCCGCAGCACTCGTTACGCGTACCCCTAAGGTTTGTACTGCCGGTTGA